>Ga0209292_1004161_pt1 | contig 15459 bp, 9 predicted proteins | sample GOMGulsemesocosm_2_FD_184634 | JGI IMG/M metagenome (GOLD analysis project Ga0209292, IMG submission 184634) | Methane-oxidizing microbial communities from mesocosms in the Gulf of Mexico - GOM9C Gulf of Mexico (SPAdes) (version 2) | ecosystem: Environmental > Aquatic > Marine > Cold seeps... | reverse complement strand
ATCAAAAGATAAATTAACCAGTTTTATTCAAGGGGCATCAGAATATTTACAAGGCAATAATGAAAAAGCGCGTCAGTATTTATTTAGCCATTTGAATTCCTTTCCGGGAGACAAAAGCGCACTGAGAATGCTGCTTGAAATCAACGGGGATGATGATATAACCGGTAAGTTAATTACTTTACTTGAAAGTGATACCAAAAATATTGTTGGTGATTTATATTTAGGGACTAAATTAGTACAGTTGTATCTATCAGAGCATAAGGTATTAAGAGCGGACTCATTACTTAATCAAATTTCTGAAGTTTTTCCTCAGCACCCCTTTATTGTCTATCTAAAAGCGACTATTGCGCGGTTGAGAAATAACCCGGATCAAGCGTTAGCTTTATTAAATAAGCAGACGTTTTCAGAGGCCCCGCCGTTATATTTTTTATTATTAAAGGGAAATCTTCAGCTAGAATTCAATGATTTGCTTGCTGCAGAAGCTACAGCGGCATTAGTTTCGGTTAGTCCAAGTAATAATCTGGATGCTTATAATTTTATAGCAGCTGTTAATATCAAGAATAACCAGCTTGCTAAAGCAATGTTAAATATTGAAAAAGTATTAGCGTTGGATCCTCAAAATGTAACCGGCATGTTCAATAAAGCGATTGTGTTAATGGCTAATAATAAAGCCTCTGCAGCTAAATCGATACTTAATAAAATATTGCTAGAAACCCCCCAACACACTGCTTCACTGTTATTACTGGCGCGGCATGAGTTATCACTCGGTAATACCGAGGCAGTGATTGCTCATACCAATAGCGTATTACTGTACGATATTAGAAACAAAGGTGCAGTAGAGTTACAGTTTTCTGCTTACACACAAGCTAACAACACTCGTTTGGCATTGGAGGTAGCGGAAACGTTAGTAAAAATAGACCGATTAAATCCAACCTATATTGTCGCTAAAATTCAACTACTCACCGAACTTGAACAATACCAAGCGGCAGAACGTAGTATTAATCTGCTTTATGGGATATGGAGTAATGACAGTGATAAATTACTAATGCTGTCTGAATTACAAAGCAAAGCAAAATTTTACCAACATGCGATTAAAACGCTGCATAGGGCCAAAGAATTAACCAAACAATCTATATTAATAGAGTTGGCGCTAGCAAATAATTATTTACACCTTAAAGATGATGCAAACGTTATCAAATTATTCACTAGTATAGAGCGTAAATATGGTCAATCAGCGGAGCTATATTTGCTTAAAGGAGATCTGGCGCTTACCAATGATAATCATCGTGATGCATTCCAATACTATCGGCAATCAATAGCGTTAAAGCCGTCTAATCCACAAGCGGTTATAAAGCTGTATCAATTAAGTAAACGCGGAGTAGAGAGTCAAAAATTCACCGAAACTTTAGAGACCTTAGTACTTGATAAAAACACTCCTGATTGGGTCCGTAAAATTCTAGCAGACAGCTACTTAGTGCAAAATAAAACGGCTAAAGCTCAGCATCATTATGAAGCGCTCCTTGCAAAAGATGAATTAGCGACAGAGTCTTCTATCTTAAATAATTTGGCAAATATCTACGCTCAGGATAATTTAGATAAAGCCTTAATCACTGCAAAAAAAGGACTAGAGTTAGGAGGTAAAAATCCTGCGCTGTTAGATACAGTTGGTTGGTTGTTGACCCAGAAACAGCAATATAATGAAGCATTGTCTTTTCTACGGGACGCTTTTACGATGAACTCCAGTAGCCCAGCTATACGGTACCACTTGGGTTTTACTTTACATGAGCTAGGTCGTACTAAAGAAGCAATAAAAGAGTTAAATGCAGCACTAGCTAATGGTGACAATTTTTCTGACTATGAAGAGGCTAAATCATTACTTGAGCAACTTAAAAGTAGCCAATAATAATTAAGAGACACAATAACAACAGTGTTTATGAGAGCTTCTGAATTTATGGTTTTTACTTTCATAGTACGTCAAATTGAAAGGCTCTCATAGCACAAGTTATACCAACTATAAGTGGCTTGCTATGCTCGATTAGACTAGCATTAGTTGGATTAAACTATGAAATAAATCTTTTATGTCTTGTTGTGAGACCAAGCAGAGCTAGCGAAAATAACACCATAGTGGCTGGCTCTGGAACTTCAGTACCAGGAGCACAGTCGGTATCAAAGTTAACATCTGACTCTGAACACAGCCCACCAAAAAAAGTGATATGTGATAACCCTTTATTCTCTGGGGTTGTCCAAGCTCCCGTGGTAACAGATTCAGCTAAACTCATACACTCATAAGTTAAATTTGCACCATTTTCCCCAGTGATACAAGTGGTGTTATTTATGTCATCAACCATCCAAAATAATACAAACCCACCGCCAGAATTTCCTCCTCCCGCTGCCTTTGCGGTCCAAAAGCGAATGTCAGGATATTTAAAAACATTGTTATTGTAGGTCCATGATCCTGAGCTATTGGTATTATCATCAAAAGCTAATGCGAAATCAGACGCTTGGGTCTTACCTGTGTAATTACTGCTGATTTCATCCAACGCGAGTGAATCATTAAATTTGATAATTACATCTGATAAATAGGCCGTTTCTGAACCATTGACAACCGATATTTTACAATTACCGAACCCGTTAAGAGTCCCGTTGAAATATGCGCCAGTACCGCAATCATTACTTCCTTGTATTAATGCTGACACTTGAGTTAACTGAGCATTGACAAATGGGCAGATCGTGAGGGATAAGCTTAATAAGATAGCTTTTATTAATGATAATTTAGAAAACATACGCAGCACCTAAAATTCATAATGCCTATTTTAATGCATAACAGAGGCCAATAAAGGTAAGTTATTGTTATATTTGTGCTTGGTAGTTTATTTTTAATGTTTTTTTTACAAAAATAGAAAAAGTGTAAAATATACTGACAATAGTGAGTAGTAACTCGGAAGGTATAAATAACTCAATAACTTTGCCATACTGAATTATGTCTTGCGACGAAAGTGATTGGGAGATGGATGGTGAAGATATATAGTTGGCTGTTGTTAATGCTTTTATCTGGTTCGCTAGTAGCTGCTGAAGCAGATAAGCTTTATGAAACTGCGCGAGCTGCATTTTATAATCATCAACATAGTGCCGCTTTGATTCATGTAAAGAATATTCTTAAAACAACACCTACTCATATTGCGGCACATATATTAATGGCAGAAATACTACTCAGTAATGGCAGCGCCAGTGCTGCAGAGGTAGCGTTAACTAAAGCCGCTTCTTTAGGGGCTAATAAACAGCAGTTACAATTATTGCTTGCTCGTTCATATATTCTCCAAGGTCAATACAATAAAACCCTTAACTTCCTGCCGGAAAGAACCGACGATGACAAGCTATCCGCTAACATTCTAGTCTTAAAAGGAAATGCCCACCTTGGGTTACGTCAACTTAAACTAGCAGAAGCGGCGTATCAAACAGCGTTAACATTAAATAAAGGTAATATAGCTGCCAAATTAGCGCTAGCGCAGGTACTAATTAACTACTTTAAATATCATCAAGCAGAGAAATTAGTTGATGAGGTACTCGCGGGGTATATTCCACCAATAAAGGCCTGGACTTTAAAGGCGAGTATTGAGCAAAGTTTGGGTGATAATTTGGCAGCACTAAAAGCAATTAACCAGGCGTTATTGATTGATAAAAATCACTTGCAGGCACTACTCTTTGCCAGCACCATTAATGTTGAATTAAATGAATATAATATTGCAGAGCAATATGCCGATAGCATACTAGCGCAAGTATCTAATGAACCGAAAGCGCAATTTATCAAAGCGATAATACACGCGAGAAAAAAAGAAAGTGTTGATCCTAAAGGTGCTATTGAAGGAGTAGCCCAAGTATTAGATCATCTGTCTGAAGAGGTCTTAAGATCTAATCCTTCGTATTATTATTTGGCGAGTGTTGTTTTGTTTCAACAGCATAATTATGAATCAGCAAGGCAGTACATTGATGCCTATTTAGTTATTGATAGTAATAATATTAATGCCTTAGCACATGCCGCGACGATTGAGTTGATGGCACAGTACCCCTTGAAAGCTAAAAACCTCTTAAATAGAGCTAATTTTCTTGAGCCCGATAACCCAAAAATACTCTCTATGCTGGGAATGGCATGCTTAAGATTGCAGCAATATGATAAAGCACATTACTTTCTTGAGCAGGTAAAAGTACTATTACCCAATTCAGGTATTGCGGATACACAAATAGCACAAAGCTATTTAGCGGATGGCAAACTCGATAAGGCTATAGAGCACCTGTTAACCGCTTCCGCTGCTGAATTTGAGCCTATAACCGTCGGTTTGTTATTGGTGGAAGCATATATTAAATCAGCAGATATTGTTAAAGGAATCAGCATCGCTAAAAACTTGGCGAGAAACTTTCCAGATAATGTCAACCTACAGCACCACCTTGGTTATATTTATCTGATTACAGCTCATTTTGAATTAGCGGAAGAGCAGTTTAATAAAGCACTGTTAATTAAAGAAAACCACAGTAAATCAATAGTGAGTTTAGCAGAGCTTGAATACCGACGAGGAGATCGTAGTGCCGCTGAGAATCGTCTGAAACTAGCAATAAGTAAAAGCCCTAGCAATATATCTTTAATCATCAACTTAGCCAAATTATATAATACTATTGGTAAATACCCTGAAAGTGTCGCGCTACTAGAAGTGCACTATAAACAGCATAAATCCAATGAAGAATTACTCAAAAACTATATCGCCAGTTTGGCTAGTAACAATCAAGTAGTCTTTGCGATAGAAATATTGACTAGTTACTTGGTTAGTCAACGTAAGACTGTTGATTTGTACCTTATATTAGCTAACTTACATGCAAGCAATGATGATGTAACCTCCGCAATTAATGGTTATAAATCTGCTATTAAAGCAGGGGGGCGCAAAGGAGAGATATTCCTGTTGATGGCTAATCTATATCAGCACCATTACCATATCCCAGAAGCAATTTCAGCCTACCAAAAAGCCATTGCTTGGGATGACAGCAATGATCAGGCTATTCTCGGGCTAGCTAAGCTGTATAGCCGTGAAAATAATGCTAAGAGTGCAATAACGTTGATAAAAGCCTTTGAGGTTACTAATAAGTTATCGGCACACTTAATCGAAATATTGGCTAATGCCTATTTACGTACTGACCAATATTCACAGGCAGAAAAATACTATAAAAAGCGTATTAGCATTGAGCGCAATGATAGCAGTATCGTAGCTTTAAGCTTGATTTATCGACATAACAACAACGTAAATAAAGCAACTGAATTATTGAGTAGACATCTGAAAAGCAACGAGAAAAGTCTCTTACTCAATTCAGCGTTAGCGGAGCTTTATATTAGCCAAGAACAATGGCGACTAGCAGATGAGATATATCAAAAATTAGTCAAAGTTTACCCGCAACAAGCGGCAGTGTTAAATAATGCCAGCTATGTCGCTTTGAGTTTGCAAGACTATAAACGCGCTGAATTATTGGCTAAACAGTCACTGATTATTGTAGACAATCAGCCCGATTCATTAGATACATTAGGTTGGATTTATTATCATACTGAAGCTTACGAGGAAGCTTTGCCATTATTTAGGAAAGCCTTAGCGATAAATAATAGCAACTCAGCCGCAAAGTATCACTTAGCTTTAACGCTTAAAGCCCTAAAAAGAGATAATGAAGCCATTAAACTCATGGTCGAGGTCGCTGACTCAGAATACTCCTCCAAAGCGGATATTTTACTTAAGCAGTGGCTTGAACGTTTGTAGCCATTATTCTGAAGCTTTAAGCGCTTGCTGCTCAGCATACTGACGGTTTTTTTGCTTTAGCAGCTTATCCACATAACGGGCCATTTTTATTTTCTGCTGAATACTACCTTCTAAAATCTCTTCTACTTCCCTTAATACGTCTTTAATGTTTTCAACATTTTCACTCGAATTTACCACTAGCGGTTGGTTGGTTACGGTACTATTGTTTTGGGTGTTTTTTAGGACTTGTGAGCCTAGAGAGCCTGTTAACTCTATCGACATCTCTTCGGCAACATCATTGATTGAGTCAACACTAAAGCATTCTAACTCCTCTAAGAAGCCAAATAACAATAAGCGGTCAACAAATATATTGATTTTCCGTGGCACGCCTAAGGTTTTTTGATGAATAACATCAAAGACTTCATCTGGAAATAGTGATTCTTTTTTATTACCGGCTTGTTGCAGGCGGTGGTTTATATAGTCTTTTACTTCTTCAACTGTGAGTGGTCTCAAATGGGCAGAGGCAATGATTCGCTGTCTAAATTGTTCCATATTAGGCGCTTGAATAATGTCTTTAAGCTCTTCTTGGCCTAATAAGAAACTCTGAATTAACGGTTTGTCATCAAGTTGAAAATTTGAAAGCATCCGTAACTCTTCAACGGTTTCAATGGGTAAATTTTGTGCTTCATCTACCAGTAATAAAGCGCGTTTACCTTGTTGATGTAAGCCAATTAAAAAACTTTCAATACCACGTAATATTTCAGCTTTGCTATTACCTTGCAGCTGAATTTTAAATTCTGTCGCAATTAACTCTAATAATTCATCAGGTGAAAGCTTTGTTGTTACCAGTTGGGCTGCAACAATGTTGCCATCACCAAGGGATGAAAGTAAATTACGCGCAATAGTGGTTTTTCCGGTGCCAATTGGTCCAGTGATAACGATAAAACCCTCACCTTGGTCTAAACCATATTGTAAGTAAGAGAGAGCTCTTTGGTGATGACTAGTGGCAAAGAAAAAGCGAGGATCGGGGCTTAATTGAAATGGGCGCTCGGTAAAACCGTAATAACTTTCGTACATGTTAAAAATCTTTTGTCAGGGTAAAGTAAGCGCGAATTTCATCATAGGTAAGCCTAGCTAAGCTAGATTCGCGTTCGAGATACTGTAGCGTCAAATTAGTTGATAATGAAGGAGCCAAATTTCTTTTATAACTGAGCGAGGCTAGCTTGTATGTATCTTTTTGCCTTGGAGCTAATAAGCTGAAATCTTTGTCATAAATCGCTTTATTAAAGCTAGTTACAAAATTCAAGCTGCTGCGAGGAGTCAACTTTCTATTGGCATTAAAGCTGATATCTAGATAATCATTAATGGTATTTGAACTAAGGTTTTCTCTTTTTCTTGTTGCTACAGTAAGCGTGAAAGTAGTTCGTGAAAGGGCTAATACAGAATTCCATGCCAAATTTTTATTTAGGGTAAATTCGTTATTGGTCACAGGTTCAAATGTTGTGATAGGAACCAATACATAATCATCAGTATTCGTTGGAGGTAGAGATGAAGGTAGACAAGTGGAGAAGTCGAACGTATCACCTATTTCACACCAAAAATCATCTTCAACGGCTTGAAAGCTGTCTCGATCAAATACTTGCAGTGAATCACTATAAGAAATTGTATTCGTTAATCGTTTGGTTTTATGAGATAGCTGTAAATTATACGATTCACCAAAAAACCGTTGATTATAACTTGCGACGAATGAAGTGCGTTGAGAAGGCTGCCAATTGATGCTGGTCGCAACATAATCATCACTACTCACACCCTTTGCAACATAGTTATAAGAGGTATCTATATAGAGGTGATCTGATACTTGCCATCTTAATCCAGGACCCCAAGATCGTGTTGTGGTTTGGTTTGCCCCGAGAGCAGTACCAGTTATATCTTCATCATATAAGCGAATAAATGGGTTGATTCTGAAAGAGCTGATAAAGCCTATTTTAGCTTCAACATTGTAATTAGTACCTGTGATGCGGTTATTTTCTCTATCAGTATATTGCCCCCCTAGCGACCAAAACACATTGCGAGCATTACTACCATTACTGCTATTTATGTTGGCAGTATACCCTTTACTTTCACCGATGTTATCTTCTGTATTCGCAAGTGTGTATAAAAGGCTACCGCTAAAGTTATGATCGCTATTAGCAGTTTGGTACTGTAAGCCTGCAGTATGAGATCTTCGTTGTACGGTATCTCCAGAAATTAAATCAGCAAGCGCATTTCGAGTATTGTTTTGGCTAATATTTGCTAAGCTTGATCTTGCTAATAGTTGTGGGCCATCATTCCATAGAGTGAATAAACCAGTGATATTAGCTGCTTGGTAGTCATTATTTAAGTCACTATTATGACTATAGAGTGCGTAGGTTTCAGTACCTGAAATAGACAAATCAATTTTACGAGATTTGAACTCAGCATCAACCCCCGCAACTAGTTGACTTACCATGCTTGACTGATGGTTTTCAGGTGTTAATTCCACATTATTAGTGTAAGTTTCGGTTAAACCTACATTAGGAGTAACCGACCATTCACCAGATAACACAATATTAGGTAATATTGACAAACTAAGTAGTGCAGCGCACTGTATTTTACTTATCTTTCTTGCCATAACCATAGCCATAATAGCCATATGCATCCTTATTAGAGCGAATGGTTTTATTCATCACAAAGCCTATAGCTATATTTTCATCAAGTTGATCTACTGCATGTTTCACGTTATCGATTTTAGTTTTCGATTCTTCAACTACGATTACGGCTTGACCGACTAAACTTGATAATACAGGGGTTTCTGTTACCCCTATAATTGGCGGGCAATCAAATATCACGATTCTATCTGGATATCGAACCGCTAGTTCCTCTGCTAAATCAGTCATTTTGGTACTTGCTAATAATTCATTGCTGAGGCGATGAGATTTACCAGCAGGGATTAGTTTCAAATTAGGAATATTAGTATTATAAATAACATCTGAAAGTGTAGACACATCATCAAGTAGGTATTCAAGTAAGCCTCGCTTACTTTCAAACTCTAATTCTCTATTTAAACTTGGCCTTAATACATCGGCATCGATCAACAACACGGTTTTATCTTGCTCAAGTGCAATACTTAGCGCCAGGTTAATTGAAATGAAGGTTTTACCTTCATTGGCGTTGGAGCTGCTAACCATGATTAAATTACTATGCTTTAATGTTTTAGCGGCAGGTCCAAAGGCATTATTTAACAGCTTGCGTTTTATATGACGAAATTCTTCCTGAATATGATGAGCGCTTTCTGGGCTATAAATAAAACCTCTTTCATGTAAACGCTCGCCATTTAATATGATCGTTTCTTTATCATTATTGCCCGATTGAACCGCTGTCGTCGTCATTTCCTTAGCAATATTGTCTGCAGTTGATAGTATTGCTTTATCATCACTTACATCCGTATTGGCTGGCAAAGCAGCTTGTTCACGATCTGTTTTAACTTGTTTTTGTTTGGCTAATGCCTTTTCAATAGTACTCACAACTTAAAATATCCTTGTTAGCGGGGCTTGTATGGCATCAGGAAAAATAAAATAACTAATAAACATGGTTAAGATCAGCAGTAATAATACGTTTGAGGCAACAAAAAGAATAGTTTTCTTTTTATGCCATTTCTGCAAGCCTAAATTTTCATTAGCCGAAACTATGCCGAAAACTGGCACACCAGTCGCTTTAGATAGTTGTGCGGTGGAAGTGGCAACTGGCGATAGTTGACTAAGCAATAATGAAATACCAGTACCTAAACCTAAACCGACAAAGGTAACTAAAATAAAGAGTAAAATTCGTTTTGGCCCTGAAGGCTCTGTTGCCGCTCGAGGCGGATCAATCACTTTAAATTGAATCTTATTAGTGGTCTCATCGGCTTGTTGCGCTAACAGGGCCGTTTCTTGACGGTTTAATAATTCTTCATATTTCTTTTTTGTTATTTCGTAGCCACGATTAAGTGCAATCAGCTCTGCTTCAATCTCAGGTAAAACATGAATTTTATTTTCTAGTTCTTTTACTTTGGTGTCATAGTCCTCAGCTCTTACTTTAATTGAAGCCAAATAGTTTTCATATTCATTGACTTGAATTTGTAATTGCTGAATGACTGGGTTTTGGCTCGTGACAATGGCGCCATCTTCACCGCTAGATGTCTGTAGATAATCATCAATTTCTTCTGCGCGTTGCGCCTCTAGATGTTTAAGACGTTTTTGAGCTTCAGCTACATCAGGGTGCCTATCGGTATATCTTAATTGAAGAGAATCTAAGGCGCTCTCTAACTCAGAAATACGATCGTCATAACTGGTTTTAATAGAGCTAGACGTTTGTATTTTATTTTGAGAGGCGCTTGATTCTGTAGGGATAGCATTCAACTGTGATTTTGCGGATTTGAGCTGAGTCTGTGCTTCAAGTAAGCTAAGTTTAATCGTTTGTAATTGTTCTTTGGCAATATTAAGCTTGTTATAGTAACCACCATATTGGTCGGGTAACATGTTGCTGTATTTTTGTTTAAAGTCAGTTAAACGAGCTTCAGAGCTGGAAAGTCGGTTTTCATATTCAGCAATTTGGCTTTTCAAAAATTTCTGAGCTGAATCAGCATCAGTACGATTTTCCCCGAGCGTATTTTCAATAAAGACAGTTAAAGCCGATTGAACAACATTTTTAGCCATTTCAGGATTTTGGTCTTCAAAGGTTATCGTAAAGATATTCTGGTTTCGGCCACCGGTTTTTTTAATAATAATATTATTTGCCAGCGACTCAATTATTGCTTCGTATTGTTTAGGATTATTGGCACGTATATCTAAATCAGTCATTCGTGAGATACGCTCTAAATTCGGGCGGCTCAATAATGTTTTTACCATTAATGATATTTGTGAATCAGTATTTGTTTCTACTGTTAATCCTTTTAATAATGGGGCTAAAATCGATTGAGTATCGGCATATACTCTCGCTTTAGATTCATAGACATCGGGCATCATTGAAACCGCAACCCAACCTAAAGGACAAATTAACCAAGTTGATATAATAATATATCGTCGTTTGATCCAAATACCTTTTAAGTAATCTAATAGATCATCAAATATCTCTTGCATTCTAAATTTTAATCCTTAAATTCGTCAGTACAATACTGACTAAAAACAATCTACTTTACGGCTGAGGAGGAGAATTCCTATTACCGGTAATAAACAATATTTATCGCTATTGACGTCATACATTATCTTAAGCGTTAAAGATAATGTATGACGGTTGAGTATATTAAAACCAAGCTTCAGGAATTATTATGATATCTCCGGGTAACATATCCACATTGGCTTCAATTTCGCCATCTTTTAATAATTTATCAATAGAAATGTTGTATTGCTTTTGTTCACCATTCTCAATTCTCACTAATACCGCTGCATTGCCGTTAGCGAATTCAGTTAAACCGCCGACTCTAATCATGACATCGAGTAAGGTCATATGCTGCGTATAATTAATGGCTTTAGGCTGTGCAGCTGCACCAATAACACGAATTTGCTCACTGAATGGACCAACAAACCGGCTTACTGTAACGGTGACAATGGGATCTCTTAAATAAGTCGCCAGTATTTCTTCAATAGAGCGAGCAAGTTCTGTAGGTGTTTTTCCTGCTACTTCAATATCTTCAACCAGCGAAGTAGTTATTTTGCCATCAGGTCTAACGACAAATGAGCCTGACACTTCAGGGTTACGCCAGACAAAAATATTAAGCGAATCGCCAGCACCAATGAGATATTCATAAGAATTAACATCAGCAGTATTTGAAGGGTGTAATGTAGCGCTAGGCAAGGTTACAGTAGAACAAGCAGAAATGAAATGCGCTAAAAGTAATACAAGGATTACCTTTAGTGTTTTGGTAAAATGTTTATCCATGGTTGATACCTATACATCAAAAATTGTTTTAATTCGAGTGTTGATTGTATGGTATTTTTTTCCTAGATGCACATTTTTTAACTGGCTGTAAATTAAACGTTAACTTTGATGATTTTTTTGTTAGAATCATTTTTAATTTTTTGTGCTGAATATTCTATTTAATCGGGTAACTGGTTCATAAGAAAGCTACTGATAATAATTAAATCATTTTCAAGGAAATAAGACTTACTATGTCTAGCCCAAAATTTCGTGACTTATCTGTTGCGAGTAAATCACTCATTCTGATTGAGTTCCTACTGTTCTTGGGGGCTTTACCTTTTACTTCATATATGAGTGAGTGGTTTTCTATTAATACGCCCTTTGCTCTTCCTGATAATTATTTAATTATTTATGCATTAGTTTTTTCATTGTTAAACCAATTAACCTCATTAGCGTTAGGTTTATATAACTCTAAGTTGCGGGTTAATTTTCGTGGCGTGATCCGTAGGCTATTAATGTGTGTCGCCGTTGCTTTTTTTATTCTGACCATAATCAATCCATTATATGGTGAGCACGCCTTACCGATTAATATATTAGCAACCTCATCGCTTATCAGCTTTATCGTCATCAGTTCTTTTCGATATTTTACTTATAGAGTTGATTTTTTCGGTTTCAATAAACGGGTGGTTTTGGTGATGGGTGCAGGGGAAAGAGCCTCTATCATTGAGCGAAGAATGCGCAGGGATGTTGATAGACAAAACTTTTCAGTGCATGGTTATATCATCATGGGTGGTGATTCCGAAGAAGGGATTAAAACTGAAACGCGCATTGATCTAGAGGGCTCTTTAGTTAATTACGCGATTAATCACGATATTGATGAAATTGTGGTTGCTAGTGATGAGCGTCGTAATAATTTGCCGATTGATGAATTATTCGCCTGTAAAATTCGTGGCATTGAAATTACTGAAATATTAGATTTTATTGAGCGTGAAACTGGGCAAATAGCCGTGAATTTAATTTATCCTAGTTGGGTGATATATTCGAATGGTTTTGCTTCAGTAAATTATCTTCGAAATACCCTTGATTGGATCTTCAACGCGAGCATGGCATTAGTATTATTCGCCTTTACTTGGCCAATTATGTTACTCACCTTTATTTTAATTAAATTAGATGAGGGTCTAGATGCGCCGGTGTTCTATTTACAAGAACGTGTCGGTTTGGATGGCGAACCTTTTAATATCATTAAATTTAGAAGCATGCGTTTAGATGCTGAAAAATTTGGTGCACAAATGGCTTCTGAAGATGATCCGCGTATTACCAAAATTGGCAATATATTACGTAAATATCGTATCGATGAGTTACCGCAAGTATACAACGTAATGTGTGGCGAGATGGGCTTTGTTGGCCCAAGACCTGAACGACCTGAGTTTGTTCAAGGATTAATTAAAAATATTCCCTATTACAATGAGCGTCACAATGTGAAACCAGGCTTAACTGGTTGGGCTCAATTAAAGTATCCGTATGGCGCTACTGAAGCCGATTCATTAGAAAAATTAAAATACGACCTTTACTATATTAAACATCGTAGTTTTTTACTTGATTTGTTAATTTTAGTACGTACGGTAGAAATAGTGTTGTTTGGTAAAGGCAGATAACCACCTGGCCTAGTTAGGTATCATATTGAATAACATTATGAAAAAAAAAATATTACACCTTGTTAGTAGCCTAGAAGTCGGGGGCGCTGAAAAATTCGTTAAAAATCTATCCCTTGAGCAACAGCAACGAGGTGACTGGGTAAAGGTGATCAGTTTTGGTCACAAAAATGATCCCTTTCAAGCGGTTATTGAAAAAAATGGTGTTGAGGTAGTGAATTTAACCGGCAACTTTTTGGCTCGCTCTAAGCTGCTTATTCATCAGCTCAAACAAGCGAACATTATCCATATCCATTCCCCCTCAGTTATCCGGGCAATATTACCGCTTTTCCCATTCTTTCTTATGAAGCAGGTTATATACACTATTCATGGTGAAGTTGATCCGCCGCAAAGCTTACTTGCTATTTCTCATCAAGTCGCTCGCTTATATTTAAATAATACCGTTGCGGTATCGTCTTCAGCAAAAGAGAGTGTAAGCCAGCGTTATGGCTGGAAAAGCCAAAAAATTGGTGTGATAAAAAATGGCATTAATGTTGGAGCTAATGCGAAACAACTCACCAAAAAAATTACACTGGGTGTGGTCAGCAGAATAATACCACTGAAAAATATTCCTATGCTTTTTGATGCTGTGTTAATGCTACCTGTCGAGATGCAGCATAACGTTGAAATTCAAATTTTTGGTGATGGCTCTGAATTAGAGAATATTAAGGTTAAGGCTAAAGAATTATCGCAACAAATACCGGTGTCATTTCATGGCAATGTCATTGAAGAGAATGATATTTATAATACCTTTGATATTTTAGTGATGTGTTCTGATACCGAAGGACTACCAATGTCAATTCTTGAAGCGATGGGTTATGGCATACCGGTTATTTCAACGGATGTAGGTGCTATTCCTCAAGTGGTGTTAGCGCAGAAAACCGGTTGGTTGTATCCAGTAAGAGCCACCGCCGCATTAACCGATATCTTACAAGAGATAATCAGCGATAAGAGTATTATTGATAAGTTTGGCACCGAAGCACAGGCTTTGGTAAAAGAACATTATGATATATCGATGGTTTATCGAGATTATAATAAATTATATTTAAGTTAAATAACCGATGAATAAAAAAAATAGTTTAGTGTTATTTACTAGCATTTATCCGCTGCCGTGGTTACCTAATAAAGCCACATTTAATTTTCAACAATACAGCCGTTTAGCTGAAAATAATGATGTTGAATTTGTGGTACCTGTACCTTGGTTAGATTGGTTGAAAAACATCAAGCAGTTAACGGGACAACATAACTATAAGCACGTTTGTTATTTCCCCTTCTTCTATATTCCTGGGTTTTTTAGAGGCATCAATAGTTTCTTATTGGTCTTTTCTATCTGTTTGTCGATTGTGCCGCTTATTAAATTGCTTAAAGCGAAGACTGTGATGGCAAGTTGGGCGTTTCCTGACGGATTAGCCTGTGCATGGCTTAAGCCCCTTTGCCGATATCGCTTATTCATCCAATGTTTAGGCAGTGATATTAACGTACATAGTGAGAATAAGTTTAGACGTAGGCTACTAAAAAAGAGTTTTAGCTTAGCTGATGGCGTGATCACGGTCAGTAAAGCATTGCAGCAAAAAGTATTAGAAATATGCCCTAAAGCAAAAGTCAGTACTATTTATAATGGGGTTAATTTTGATAAGTTTGCCCCTGACAATGACAAGTTTGATGTTAAATCAATCCTTTTTATCGGTAATTTAATAAAAACAAAAGGCGTTTATGAGCTGATTACTGCAGCGGAAAAATTCGCTTGTCGAGCAGAAAAGTGTCACTTTCATTTCTTGGGTAATGGCCCTGAGAGAGCGGCATTAGAAAATATTGTTCTTCAAAAAGGCTTGCAAGATATAGTCACCTTTCATGGTGTGATAAATCATGCTGATGTGGCAACCTTTATACAAAAAAGCCATTTATTGGTATTACCTAGTTATCAAGAAGGGGTGCCAAATGTTATTATGGAAGCATTTGCTTGCGGTGTTCCTGTGGTTGCCACTAAGGTTGGCGGTATACCTGAAGTATTAACCCAACAGAACGGCGTTTTACTAGATAGTTATGCAGAGCAAGATATTGTTGTTGGTATTGAAACATGCTTATCG
>Ga0209292_1004158_pt1 | contig 15478 bp, 15 predicted proteins | sample GOMGulsemesocosm_2_FD_184634 | JGI IMG/M metagenome (GOLD analysis project Ga0209292, IMG submission 184634) | Methane-oxidizing microbial communities from mesocosms in the Gulf of Mexico - GOM9C Gulf of Mexico (SPAdes) (version 2) | ecosystem: Environmental > Aquatic > Marine > Cold seeps... | reverse complement strand
TTCCGCAGTAAATAAGCCAGAAATAACAAAAATATCAGCTATTTAAAGGCAAGTTAACCCTTGATACCAGCACGATTACCGGTAATCCGAATGAAGTAAGGATTAAAATTGGATTCTATGTAGAAAGGAAACTAGACATATAATATATTCGAAGATACTCTGACTTAATTAGCTACTTGGTTAGCTGCAACAAATCCCATTTTGTACCATATAAGTCTTTAAATACCACAACCGTGCCATATTTTTCGGTGCGGGGTTCTTCAGTAAACTCAACGCCCTGATTTTTCATGAATTCATAATCACGCCAAAAATCATTAGTTTGTAGAAATAAGAAGACACGACCACCCGTTTGATTACCAACAGATTGTTGTTGATCTTCATTACTCGCTTGAGCCAATAATAAATTAGTTCCAGTCGAGTTAGGAGGACAAATCTGAACCCAACGTTTCCCACCACCTAAATCAGTATCTTCCACAAGCTCGAATTGCAGTTTCTTGGTATAAAACTCAATGGCGTCATCGTAGTTTTCAACAACTAAGGCTACATTTCCGATTCTTTGTTCGATAACCTTACTCACTTATTTTTCTCGCGATGACTAAGCCATGGTTACTTGACCCTAGCAGAGACGGTTCATCACATGTTTTTAGATGATAGCTCAACCATGTTTGATATTGCGCGGGGGTAAAGTTATTAACCCCTGACGAGATATATCGCCCAAATCCGTCTGTCGCTACATGACGTAATGTAGTAAAACCATGTGTGCTTACCAGCGCTTCCACTTCAGCTGGAGTAGCAAAGTAACCCACATTAAAAAAACTATCAGCAAGCTGACTTGGAACTAAACCCGATTCAAAAAGCGTGGATAGAACCTCTGGTGTAACCAGCTCTGGAGATTGCTGAGCGAACATACCGGCAACGAAATAACGCGAAATGTAAGCAATCGCTAACACACCACCAGGCTTTAGGATTCGATAAGCCTCTGAGATTGCTTGGTCACGCAGTTCTTGAGTCTGTAAATGATAGAGAGGCCCAAGAATAACGCAAAGGTCATGTGAATTATTTTCAATAAACGGAACTGAACAAGCATTACCTTCATAAATTAAAAGTGTTAAACCTTGTTCTTCGGCTTTGCGTTTCAAAATGTTAACTTGATCAGGTACCAGTTCGACAGCCGTTGTATTACAACCCATTTTCGAAAAATTAAGAGAATACCGGCCAGTTGCAGCACCGAGTTCGATAACTTTCACCTTTGGAACAAGATACGCTTTCAGTGTATCCATTGTGGTATCAAATTCCATTTGAGTAATGAATTGCCGAGTAAGACGACTATCTTCATTGCTATCTGTATATTGCTCTATTAATTCTTGCATGATAATTCCTTTTACAAGATCCGTTGACATAACCCAACAACCGAAAGTCAGCTAGATATCACTTATTGACCCTTTGTAGGCTCGATTAAATGGCAGCTACCCATCTCATTACCGTTGTTAATATTTCATGGTGGTTAGCCTGATGTAACGCTTTAAAACCATGTTTTTTATAAAGCACTATATTATGAGTCTCACACTGCAAATACAATTGCTGAATCCCTAAGCTCACGGCTTTGGTTTTAGCCTCTGAAATTAATAAGCCTCCAATGCCACGCCCTCGACTTAAACGGTCAACAAAGACACCGCCTAACCAGAACTCATATTCTGGATAGTTAGCATTTTCACGGTACTTTAGTTCAACAACACCAACAAGTTCGCTATTCTCATGAGCCACGATTGCTAACGGAATCGCAGTGCGATTAACCGACTTTTCGGCCACTTTTTCTAACACCATATTTACAGTCATACTTGGGAATACGAGTGCCCACTCACTGTAATACCATTGAGCTATGTTCTTTGTTTCATGCGGATGATCTGCTAACAGCGAAATTTCCATGACCCCTCCTGCCGGTAGTGTCCGGTTATAAGTTTATTACACCTATTTACTTGAGGCTGCCAAGCCTACGCCAAAGCACATGAAAACACTGCCGCTCACTTTATTAAGCGCTCGCCTTCCCTTTGGTTCTAATAGTTTATTTTTAGCAAAACGCGCCAAAAAAACATAACCACTATGGATGGCAATGACTAAACAGCAAAATGTTAAAGATAAAGTAATAAATTGAGCAATATAACTCCCGTGAGAGTCTATAAATTGCGGAAATAAGGACATGAAAAATAATATGGGCTTGGGATTTGAAAGAGTAAGAGAAAGCCCTTCGATATAACATTTTGCATTCGATTTCTCTTTCAGTTCGATATGGGCACTTAAGGGCACTTGCGCTCCCCACATCTTAATACCCAGATAAATTAAATAGGCTGCCCCAATCAATTTCACTACGGTAAATGCGGCGGCTGAGGTTGCCAAAATAACGCCGATACTTGTTGCAGAAAGAACTGAAACAGTTAACACCCCAGTAGCAATACCAAATATGCCAGAAAGGGTATTCGAAGCTCGCCTTTGAATTGCGTTATTTATAGTTAAGATAACACCAGGACCGGGGCTGACAATAGTAAGCGCAGCCACGACAACATACATTAAATAATTTTCCATAACTTATCCTTATTGAAATATACGACAAGAATCGTTCACAGCAACAATAATTTAATTGTCTTTATGAACAACACCCTACCAATTTAATTCAACAAGGTAAACGGTCAGCAACCACTGATAGCAACTCTATTGACAACTTAGTCTATTATTCCGATTTACCCACAGATAGAGTCACTAATCTTTCGTCGTTATAGATCACAACTGAATAATCAGCATTCATATCTAGCTTTTCTAGAATTTTAATCGATGGGATATTTTCTTTTACAGCCACGCCATATATTTTCGTATGCAGGCCTAAAGCAAAAGTATGCTCTAAAACAGATTTTGCAGCTTCATACGCATAACCTTTACCTTGAGCGTCTTGCTTAAACCCAAATCTAATATCACTGCATTCAAAATTAGGAGAAACCTCTATTCCTGCATAGCCAAGCTTAACGTTTGGATGATGCTTTAGGTATACAACAAATGAACCAAAACCTTGCTTCCAATGCTCGACTCTTTTAACCACATGCTGGAGAACTTCTTCATCATTGTAGGCTTCACCTTTTGGAAGATACAAGCTCATCATCGGACAAGACATTATATCTTTATAGATATCAAAATCTGCGATTGTGACGGGTTTTAATATTAGCCGTTCTGTTTCTATCATGCCGCTATCCAAGTCTCAAACGTTCAAGTAATCGGTGGCGTTTAATCTCTAAACTTAATACGCCTTTATTTTTATCTACTTCTTTAAAACCCAGCGAAAAATACTGATCTTTCGCCACGTTATTTTCGAAGACACAGCATGACACTTGGGAGTCGTGGTCAACATAATCCAGCTCTGTTGTAAGTACCGCTTTTAACAAACGAAATCCACACAAACCATTTTGATATTCTCGAGATATTTGAAGTGAGTGAATAGTTTGGTTGTTTGTTGACACATCATAAGCAATAAACCCTATAATATGATTTCCAGATTCAGCAACTAATACCGTCTTAGACATGTAATGCTTAATAATCGACTCTCTATTCCAATCGAGTCCCAATTCTTGTTGCATTGAGAACATGTTTGCTTCTATCAGTTGGTAGATATGCTCCCAATCCGCACTAGATACTTGTCTTATTTTCATTATTTATTCTCAAAGCTCACCACAGTTAATTATACATAATTACGTATAACGAATATTTAATTACCACCAACATTACCAATTTTCATATTAATTACAAATAGATAATGAGAAAATCACGACCCTATGTCGAATAACATTTGAATAAATACAAGAATATAAAGAATACATCCTTCTTTATATTAACCCCGTGTTTTTTCATTTTAACTACGATTATTGGTTATTACTAATCTGGTGAAATGTAGATAATATTAATCTCTAAGACTATTACAGCTGAGTAATAGTCATTTACTATTTATAGGGATTATCAATATTTGAGACGTAGATATAATGCTGCCATCAGATTTAGTTACACAGAATGGTAGAGCGTATTATGTTAAGAATTGTTGTTGTAGGTGGTGGCGCAGCTGGCCTTGAATTAGTGACTCGATTAGGCCGTAATAAACGCCACGAAGTCATACTCGTTGAGCCGTCTTCACATCACTTCTGGAAACCTCGTCTACATGAAATCGCGGCGGGTACCTTTGATGCCGAGTTGGATGCAGTGAGTTATTTCCAACATGCCGAATGTAATGGCTATACCCACATTCAAGATGCGATGACAGGATTAGACCGCGACAGCAAAATCATCCATTTACGTGGTATGAATAGTGGTCCAACGACACTGCAATACGACTATTTAGTCATGGCAATTGGTGCGATCAGTAATGATTTTAAAACCCCTGGTGTGAGTGAACATTGTTTGTTTTTAGATTCATCTGGACAAGCTGAACTGGCTTGGCAACAAATCAAACAACAACTAAAAGCCACAGGTACACGTCGTATATCTATTGTTGGTGCTGGCGCAACAGGTGTTGAACTCGCCGCAGAACTCGCGAAGGTAAGCAGTAAACTACAAAGCTACAGACACGCTTCAAAATTTGAGATCACCTTGGTCGAAGCTGCAGATCGTGTATTACCCAGTAGTCCAGAATGCATGTCAGAAAAGGTGCAGGAGGCACTTAAGAAACAAGGCATTACAATTCGCACCGAAACGCGTGTCCAACGTGCTGAAACAGGTAAATTAATCACATCGGAAAACGAGATTATTCCCGCAGATTTACAAATATGGGCTGCAGGTATTAAATGTGCGGAATGGTTAACCAAGCTCGACGGATTAGAAACAAACCGTTTAAACCAATTAATCGTTAATCCTACTCTACAGTCGAGCCTTGATGATGCTATTTTTGTGATTGGTGATAATGCGCAGTGCACCCAACCTGACGGTCGTGTTGTGCCACCGCGTGCGCAAGCAGCTAACCAAGCAGCAACACATTTAGCAAAACAGTTTCATCGAATGCTAAAAGACAAACCATTACAGCCGTTTATCTATAACGATGGTGGTATGGTTGTCGCTGTCGGGCACGGTAATGCGGTTGGTGCTTTGATGAATAATAAGATCGTATTGAAAGGACGTTTAATCCGACATTTATACGATACAATATTTCGCTTACACCAACGCGTGCTATTCAGCTGGGGACGCGTAACAGCACTTGTGGTACTAAAACGCATCAAGGCTATGCTAAACCCCTATTATAAAAGTTTTTAACTTAAATCTGATGTGACTGGTTCTGGCAATACTGGCTTTGAACTGTCCATATACGTTAAGTACTGTGACCAAAGTTCATGGGTGCGTTGTTGGGTAAGCTTAGTTCGACAACTTAACGTCATCACGACGCGCATCGATCCATCTCTGAACATGGTAAATACCGAATCACACTGCGACTTACTGTACGACTGCCACGCCGATTGTGCGATATTGATCGACTCAATGATATGAGTGTCGGCTGTATATTGCGCAATACTTTTATCGAGATATCGCTGCATTTCGGCTTCTGCTTTATCTAACTGTACTTTAGCGCAGTAATTAATTTCTAACGTATTAAACGCTTTATCGCAGTTCACTGACGTTGCCATCGCTGCAAAACTGCAAACACTTATCAATAAGAATGTAATTACCTTTACCATTATAAAACCAGCCTCGGAGTGAATAGGCTGACAATATAACGGTATATTAACATTAATCCAATTATTCTATTAACTGGTTTGATTAGTTTGGCGTTCTAGACTAAATGTTATTCATAAGAGTACTGATTAACCATTATCGGCAGGAATACGCACCCAACCTTCCATTAAGGTACGAGCACTGCGGCTCATACAGGCTTTAGTTACTGTCCACTCACCATTAACTTCGGTTGCTTGTGCACCAACGCGTAATGTTCCCGATGGGTGGCCGAAATTCACCGAGTTACGCATACCACCACCCGCAGCTAAATTAACCAATGTACCGGGTACGGCAGCAGCAGCACCAATTGCAACTGCTGCCGTCCCCATCATCGCGTGATGAAGTTTGCCCATAGACAAGGCGCGCACCGACAAATCAATATCACTCGCAACGATATACTTAGCACTTGAAGACACATAATCAGCCGACTTAGCGACAAACGCGACCTTAGGGGTATGCTGACGCTGCGCGGCTTCTGCAATGTTTGATATCAATCCCATCTGCACCGCACCGTAAGCCCGAATAGTTTCAAACATAGTTAACGCTTCAGCATCATTATTAATGGCATCTTGCAGTTCTGTGCCTGCGTAACCAACATCTTCGGCATTAATAAAGATGGTTGGAATACCCGCATTAATCATTGTCGCTTTTAACTGTCCACCAGCCACAACAGACTCAGGTACAATCAAATCATCAATCAAATTACCGGTAGGAAACATAGATCCTTTCCCATCGGCAGGGTCCATAAATTCAACGGGTATTTCTGCAGCAGGAAAGGTAACACCATCAAGTTCAAAATCACCCGTTTCTTGCACTAGGCCATTGCTAATTGGCACATGGGCGATAATCGTTTTAGCAATATTCGCCTGCCAAATACGCACCACAGCCACACCATTTTGTGGAATACGACTGGCATCAACCAAGCCACTGTTAATCGCAAAAGAGCCGACTGCAGCGGATAGATTGCCACAGTTACCACTCCAATCCACAAACGGTTTATCAATCGATACCTGCCCAAACAGGTAATCAACATCGTGATCGGGTTTATCGGTTGCAGACACGATCACTGTCTTACTGGTACTCGATGTTGCTCCGCCCATACCATCTGTTTGCTTACCGTAGGGATCGGGGCTACCTATCACCCGCAATAACAGCGCATCACGCGCTGCCCCCGGTGTTTTCGCCGCTTCAGGCAAGTCTTGAAGATTAAAAAATACACCCTTGCTCGTCCCGCCACGCATATAAGTGGCCGGAATCTTAAGCTGTGGTAAATACCCCATGTTAGTTTTTATCATCGCTAGTTAAGCCTCGCTTGATTCAAGGAAATCCTGCGCGAAGCGTTGTAACACGCCACCAGCGCCGTAGATAGAGACTTCTTCTGCCGTATCCAAACGACAAGTCACAGGCACTTCAAGGGTTTCGCCATTTTTACGGGTAATGATGAGCGTTAATGACGAACCCGGAGTCGGTTCACCAATAACGTCAAAAGTTTCACTGCCATCAATCGCGTAGGTTTTACGGCTTTCACCCGTTTTAAACTCCAGCGGTAATACGCCCATACCAACCAAGTTAGTACGGTGAATACGTTCAAACCCTTCTGCAACAATCGCTTCTACACCCGCTAAACGAACGCCTTTCGCCGCCCAGTCACGTGAAGAGCCTTGGCCATAATCGGCACCTGCGACGATAATCAGAGGTTGCTTACGATCCATGTAGGTTTCAATCGCTTCCCACATGCGCATTACGTTCCCTTCAGGCTCAACTCGTGCTAATGAACCTTGTTTAACTTTGCCGTTTTCTAGCACCATTTCATTATTCAATTTAGGATTTGCAAAGGTCGCTCGTTGCGCCGTAAGGTGATCACCTCGATGGGTAGCGTATGAGTTAAAGTCAACTTCCGGCAAACCCATTTTATCTAAATACGCACCTGCCGCACTATCAAGCATGATGGCGTTAGAAGGAGATAAATGGTCGGTAGTAATATTATCGCCCAATACCGCTAGAGGACGCATACCTTTAAGGCTACGCTCACCTGCTAATGCACCTTCCCAATAAGGCGGACGACGAATGTAGGTACTCATTTCACGCCAGTCATACAGCGGGTTATTTTTCTCACCGTAATCAACACTACACTCTATATCACTACTAAACATCGGGTTGTAGACTTGACGAAATTGTTCTGGTTTCACACTTGCCTTAAGCACAGCATCAATTTCTTCATCGCTCGGCCAAATGTCTTTCAGTGTGATTGCGTTACCAGCTTGATCTAAACCAAGAGTGTCACGTTCAATATCAAAACGGATAGTACCAGCAATCGCATAAGCAACCACTAAAGGTGGGGACGCAATAAAGGCCTCATTGGCATGTGGGTGAATACGACCATCAAAGTTCCTGTTACCTGATAACACAGCGGTCGCATACAGGTCACGATCTAAAATCTCTTGCTGAATAACGGGATCAAGTGCCCCACTCATACCATTACAAGACGTACAGGCAAACGCCACAATACCAAAGCCAAGTTGCTCTAGTTCCGGCAATAAATCGGCTTCTTGTAGGTAGAGTTCCACCGCTTTTGAACCTGGAGCCAATGAGGTTTTAACCCAAGGTTTACGTGTTAATCCAAGCTTATTGGCGTTACGCGCAATCAAACCTGCCGCAATCATATTGCGTGGATTACTAGTATTGGTACAGCTGGTGATAGCGGCTATGATCACTGAACCATCTGGCATTTTACCTGGTATATTTTCGACCTTGCCACTGATACCACGCTTGGCTAATTCAGAGGTAGGAACACGATTATGCGGATTAGATGGTCCAGCAATGTTACGGCACACAGTCGATAAATCGAATGTAAGTACACGTTCATATTCAACGTTTGCTAAGTCATCGGCCCATAGACCCGTTTCTTTGGCGTAAGTTTCCACCAGCTTAACTTGTTCGTCTTCACGACCAGTTAACTTAAGGTAATCGATAGTTTGTTCGTCGATTGAGAACAACGCCGCTGTAGCACCATATTCAGGTGTCATATTAGAAATGGTGGCCCGATCGCCTAAGGTCAGATGCGCAACACCCGTACCATAAAACTCTAAATAACTTGATACTACTTTCTGTGCGCGTAAGAACTCGGTCAATGCTAAAACGGTATCTGTTGCCGTCATGCCCGCAGGTGGTTTACCAGTCAGCTCAACACCAATGATATCGGGTAAACGCATATATGACGCTCGACCAAGCATCACGCTTTCTGCCTCAAGCCCGCCCACACCAATTGCAATTACACCTAATGCATCAACCATAGGCGTATGACTATCTGTGCCCACTAAGGTATCTGGAAATGCCACACCATTGCGTGATTGGATCACAGGTGACATGCGCTCTAAGTTAATCTGATGCAGGATACCGTTACCTGGAGGAATAACATCAATGTTTTTAAAGGCTGTTTTCGTCCAGTTAATAAAGTGGAAACGATCATCGTTACGGCGATCTTCAATTGCACGGTTTTTTTCAAATGCATCAGCTTCAAAACCTGCATGTTCAACAGCTAATGAATGGTCAACAATCAATTGTGTTGGGACGACTGGATTAACCTTAGATGGGTCTCCACCTTTTTCAGCAATCGCATCACGTAATCCCGCTAAATCAACTAATGCGGTTTGACCTAAAATATCATGACAAACGACACGCGCAGGAAACCAAGGAAAATCTAGATCGCGTTTACGTTCAATTAACTGCTTTAACGAATCTTCTAATATCTCAGGATCACAGCGACGTATTAAGTTTTCTGCAAATACGCGTGAAGTATAAGGCAAAGTGGCATACGCACCGGGTTGGATTGAATCAACTGCAGAACGGGTATCAAAATAATCGAGCTCACTGCCCGGTAACGGTTTACGATAGTTAATGTTCATAACTTAATCCATTAAATAAATGGGGCTGAGGTAAAGCACAAAAAACCGGCTTTACTCCTCCCTCTTTTAATCAAAACTAACATTGTGACCTGCTCATTTTATCAATAATGAAAACAAGTAGATCACGCAATACAGTGTTATTTACTCATTCTGTATGAATGCTTTAATAACAGTTACTATTCTGTCTTTAGTTATCTGTCTGCAATAGGTGTTACCACTCTAGGCTCTGCACCAATATAATCTGCACTTGGGCGAATAATACGGTTGTTATTACGCTGTTCCATCACGTGCGCAGCCCAACCAGTTAGACGCGAGCAGACAAAGATTGGGGTAAATAATTTAGTCGGAATGCCCATGAAATGATAAGCCGACGCATGGAAGAAATCGGCGTTACAGAATAATTTTTTGCTGTCCCACATGAACTCTTCACATGCCACCGAAATATCGTATAACGAAGTATCGCCGTGTTCGTGAGCTAGTTTTTCTGACCATTTTTTGATGATCACATTACGCGGATCGGAAGTGCGGTAAATTGCATGACCAAAGCCCATAATTTTTTCTTTACGTTCAAGCATGCCAGCCATCTGCGTTTTCGCATCTGCAGGTGAAGTAAACGCCTGAATCATGTCCATTGCAGCTTCATTTGCACCACCGTGTAATGGCCCACGTAATGTACCAATAGCACCCGTTACACACGAGAACATATCCGACAATGTTGATGCACACACGCGTGCAGTAAAGGTTGAGGCATTAAATTCATGTTCGGAATAGAGGATCAGCGATACATCCATCACTCGACGATGCTGTTCTGACGGTGTTTCACCGCGCAATAATTTAAGGAAATGACCAGCCAGAGATTCTTCATCAGTAGTACAGTCAATTTCTACACCATCATGAGAATAACGATACCAATAACACATGATTGCAGGAAATGCAGCCAGTAGACGATTTGCGGCTTTGTTTTGCGCGGAAAAGTCAGTCTCAGGTTCAATGTTACCTAAGAATGAACAACCCGTTCGCATGACGTCCATTGGATGCGCATCTGCAGGAATGTGCTGTAATACTTCTTTTAACGATTGAGGTAAATCACGTAGGGTGTCCAATTCAGCTTTGTATGTTTCAAGCTGATCAAGTGTCGGTAATTCACCGTTAAACAATAGGTAAGCAACCTCTTCGAATGTAGCGTGCTCGGCTAGATCGGCTATGTCATAACCACAATACGTTAAGCCACTACCTGATTTACCAACCGTACATAATTTTGTTTCACCTGCGCTTTGGCCACGTAAGCCAGCGCCTGATAATTTTTTATCTGTCATAATTATTCCTTTAATTATTATTTTGATTAATGTAAAACAGTTAATTTCAAACGGTTAATAGCAACTCTACATACTCAACTGTCCTTGACTACAGTTGGCTCACATTGCAACATCCTGTTCACTACTATTCGCTTGATGATTTAATTTCTATATCTGTAATGCCTATATTTTATGTGTATCGTTTTATGTCTAATGTAAGTAATTTTAGTCGATGATTACGCGGACTATTTTTTCCTTCGGCTTTTTATTTATTTTTTCCTTCGACTTTTTATTTATTTTTTCCTTCGGAAAATAGACTATCAAGTTTTTGCTCATAATCGTGGTAACCGAGATAATCGTATAAATCCATACGCGTTTGCATGTTATCAACTACGGCTTTTTGGTCTCCGTCAGCTAGCAAGGTTTTATAAACCTGTTCAGCCGCTTTATTCATCGCACGAAATGCAGATAATGGATAAAGCACCATGGCGCAACCCCACTCTCCAAGCTGCTCTTTATTCCATAATTCGGTTTGCCCAAACTCAGTGATATTCGCCAAAATAGGTACATCTAACGCCGCCGAGAACGCACGATAATGCGCTTCGGTTTTCACAGCTTCAGCAAAAATACCGTCAGCACCCGCTTCAACATACGCTTGTGCTCTGGCAATCGCGGCTTCTAAACCCTCTTGTGCGAATGAATCGGTACGCGCCATAATGAAAAAATCAGCATCAATACGCGCATCAACCGCTGCTTTAATACGGTCAACCATCTCTTCTGTCGACACAATTTCTTTATTCGGGCGATGACCACAACGTTTTTGTGCTACTTGATCTTCAATATGAACAGCTGCCGCGCCCGCTTTTTCCATATCACGAATGGTTTTAGCAATGTTAAATGCACCGCCCCAGCCCGTATCAATGTCGACCAACAAAGGTAAACTCGATGCGGCAGTAATACGCTGTACATCGGCGATCACATCATTCAATGAGGTCATACCTAAGTCAGGTAAACCGTAAGACGCATTGGCAACACCGCCACCTGACAGATAGATAGCCTGATGACCCAGCTGCTCTGCCATCATTGCGCAATACGCATTAATAGTACCGACGACTTGCAGGGGTTTATTATTGGTCAGTGCTAAACGAAACTTAGCGCCTGGGGATAAACGTTGAGGCGAAGCTGATTCTATAGACATATTATTTCTCTCCTTGAACTGGTGTAGTGTCTGTCTTTAATTCTGCGGCTAGTTGACGTGCAATTTTACTTTCAATGTTTTTACGTGAAGCTGCGATATGACGGCGCATTAGCATTTCGGCTAATTCACCATCTCGGTCACTGATGGCTTCGATGATTTGGGCGTGTTCTGAAAAAGCACGGCTGGCTCTGGGACTGTGCATACCAAACTGGCAGCGGTACATGCGAACTAAATGATAGAGCTGACCACATATCAAATGAATGAGTTGAGCATTATGACTACCCAAAATCACTTTATAATGAAAGTCTAAATCACCTTCTTCTTGATAATAAGCGACACCATCTTTCAATGCTTGTACTGACGCATGTTGATTAAGCATGGCTTTCATGTCGACAATTTCATTATCTGTCATGTTTTCAGCCGCTTGTCTGCATGCCATGCCTTCTAACGCTTCACGTACAAAGTAAAGATCGAGTAGACCTTGAGTTGTGCACTGTACTACGCGTGAACCGACATTCGCTTTACGCTCAATTAAATGGCATTTTTCTAATCGGTTTAATGCTTCACGAAGGGTAGAGCGACTAACTTGGTAGCGCTTTGCGAGCTCGGGTTCACTAATCTTACTACCAGCAAGTATTTCACCATCTACAATGGCACGCTGCATTAGCTCAAAAACTTTATCGGCTGTAGTCACAGCGACTATTTTTGTTGGATCTTCTAAAGGCATAAGATTGTCGACAATGTTTGAATTTTCATTCAATACTATTGGTTTTTTACATTTTGTCAACATTTGCGCAACCAAATGGTCGCTTAATAAATTTATAACCAACGACGAACCTGTGATAGGTACGCAGTAAATTCAGCGCCAAATATTGTGGTGAGCGCCCTCTCCTCTGGAATGATTTGGTACTTATTCATATAAAAAACAAAGCCCACTATGACTAAAATAGTCCAAGGAGAGGATAAGTAAACGCCCCAAGAAAGTAAAAACAAAGCAAAACCAACATACATAGGATTTCGAGATATTCTGTAAATACCAGAATTCACTAATGATGATGCAGTCTCTGGCTTTAATGGATTAACTGTCGTAGCCGCCTTTTTAAAAGACACCACACCTGCGACACAAAAGAAACTACCTAAGGCAACGATTAGCAAGGATAAGGGTAACCGCAGTGTTGAACTAAATGTCAGACTTGGAGTAATAAGTGATACTCCCCACATAAGTACGGCAAATAATAAAGTAATAACAGGTGGTGGAATTTTGTTTTCAAGTATCGACATCGTATCGCTCCAAATAACTTAAATGATTGTTATAGAATACGTTATTTAATCTTCTTGAAAATAACTCAATATCATAATTTTGTGAACTGGACAGTTATTCAAGCTGATCTATACTAAACAATGAAGAGCGTTTTTTTCTACCAATAGACCTTAGAGGTGAGGTAGATATAGCAACCACGTCAGTTTCTGGGCTTAAAGCGTGGTCAACGAGAAAGAAGCAGAACCCTGTATTAGCTAATTCTCGACGCGCTTTTCACACTTTTCCATCACAGATAAACCGCTTATTAGGCGGTTTTATACTTTATAACCTTTTATTCTTCTGATATTTAACTCTAAATTTGCTAAACTAACCCATAATAAATAAATACACCAATATAGAACAGGACTGTTCTAACTGAGGACTAATGAGTATTAATAGGGATAAATACAGTATTGATAATACTGATTATACTGTTGGACAAGATAACGTTCAAAAATGGGGGTTTGACGTACATAACCCTGTATTTGGTATTAGTGCATCGTTAATTGGCCTATTCTTGGTCGCTATTTTATTAGTAGAACCTGAAACATCGAAATCATTCCTAGATGGTATTAAATGGCAAATCATCGCCAGTTTTGATGGCTTATTCATGTGGTCTGCAAATATCTTCGTTATTTTCTGCCTAGCGCTAATTGTCTCGCCATACGGTAAAATTCGTTTAGGTGGTGATGACGCTAAAACTGATTATAGCCGTATGTCATGGTTAGCTATGTTATTTGCTGCTGGCATGGGTATCGGTCTTATGTTTTGGGGGGTTGCTGAGCCCGTTTCTTATTATACAGGCTCGTATCACACGCCTCTCAATGTGGCAGCTAACACACCAGAAGCAGCTCAGCTTGCATTAGGCGCAACGATGTTCCACTGGGGCTTACACCCATGGGCAATCTACGGTGTCGTCGCATTAGCACTGGCTTTCTTTGCTTATAATAAAGGCCTTCCACTTTCAATGCGCTCTGTGTTTTATCCAATACTAGGGGATCGTACTTGGGGCTGGGCTGGTCACATTGTCGATATTCTTGCGGTAATAGCGACCTTGTTTGGTCTTGCTACATCACTTGGTTTAGGTGCACAACAAGCTGCGAGTGGTTTCCATCACGTGTTCGGTATTGCTGATAGCCTGGGTTTACAGATCACCATTATCATTGTTGTCACACTGATTGCGGTCGGCTCTGTGGTACGTGGTATTGATGGCGGCGTAAAAGTAATTAGTAATATCAATATGCTACTTGCCATTGTGTTACTTGTTTTTGTTGCTTTAGTTACCCTGGCTGTTTCTATGGGCACCATCCCAATGACAATCATGGGCTATGTTAAGAATATCATTCCACTCAGCAACCCTATGGACCGAGCTGATGAAGCATGGATGCACGGCTGGACAGTGTTCTATTGGGCATGGTGGATCTCATGGTCACCATTCGTTGGTATGTTCATTGCGCGTATTTCACGTGGCCGTACTATTCGTGAATTCCTGACTGCGGTATTACTTGTTCCAACCGCTGTGACTATCTTATGGATGTCTGTATTTGGTGGCGTAGCCATTGATCAAATTGTGAATAATATTGGTACTTTAGGTAGTGAAGGGTTAACAGAAGTACCTTTAGCTATGTTCCAAATGTTTGATTCTTTACCTTTAGGTAATTTTTTATCAATACTTGCGATCATACTGGTATTAGTTTTCTTCATTACTTCTTCTGATTCAGGCTCTTTGGTTATCGACAGTATTACTGCGGGCGGTAAAGTTGATGCTCCGATTCCACAGCGTGTGTTCTGGGCATTAATTGAAGGTGCAATTGCTACAGGTCTCCTTTGGGTTGGTGGTACACAAGCAATTGAAGCGCTACAAGCTGGTGCGATTTCAACAGCCCTCCCCTTCACTATTATCTTATTAGTGATGTGTGTGAGCTTGATTATGGGTTTGAGAACAGAACAGCGTAATCGCTAAGATTAATATCTAGCGTAATCAATATAAGCTGTCAGTACCTTCGTATTGGCAGCTTTCAAACATTCCCACCACTCAATTGTTAAC
>Ga0209292_1004157_pt1 | contig 15478 bp, 15 predicted proteins | sample GOMGulsemesocosm_2_FD_184634 | JGI IMG/M metagenome (GOLD analysis project Ga0209292, IMG submission 184634) | Methane-oxidizing microbial communities from mesocosms in the Gulf of Mexico - GOM9C Gulf of Mexico (SPAdes) (version 2) | ecosystem: Environmental > Aquatic > Marine > Cold seeps... | reverse complement strand
AGTCGCGCAGTTACAGCGCCTTGATGTTGATATTATCGATCTTGGGGTAATCAAAGATAATCGCGACAGTATTCTCGCGGCGTTCGTCAAAGCCGACGAGTTAGCCGATGTTGTGATCACTAGCGGCGGAGTGTCGGTTGGTGAGGCTGATTTTACCCGTGAAATCATGGAAGAATTTGGTGAAATTAATTTTTGGAAGCTAGCGATCAAGCCGGGCAAACCTATTGCTTACGGTAAGTTTCCTAACAGTATCTTTTTTGGCTTACCAGGTAACCCTGTTTCAGCGTTGGTCACCTTTTATCAGCTAGCGAAACCAGCGTTGCAAAAGCTAAGTGGCGCTCAAATAGCGCCGCCACTTAGGATTGCTGCCACGTTGCGCGATAATATTAAAAAGGCGCCTGGTCGACTAGATTTTCAACGTGGTTTTGCGACGACTAATGAAGCAGGGTTACTAGAAGTTAGCTCAACGGGGCTCCAAGGTTCTGGCATGATGAGCAGCCTTTGTTTAGCCAATTGCTTTATTGTACTTGAGCAAGAGCGTGGCAATGTCACCGCGGGTGAAACTGTAACAGTTGAACTCTTTGATGCTGTGTATAGCTAATGACTGACGAGATATTATCTGATCAAGAAATGGTCCGTTATTGTCGGCAAATTTTATTGCCGTCATGTGATATTGATGGTCAGGAAAAACTCAAGCAGGCGCGAGTACTGGTAATAGGTGTTGGCGGTTTGGGTTGTGCGGCCGCTCAATACTTAGGGGCTGGGGGTCTTGGTCGGTTAACCTTAGTCGATTTCGACAAGGTTGAGTTGTCTAACTTGCAACGGCAAATTCTGCATACTACGGCTAATATTGGTGATAACAAGGCGCTTTCGGGACAACAATCGCTGCAAGCGATTAATCCCGAGATTGAGGTGGTGGCTATTACTCGCAAGATGGCAGGTGAGGAACTAGCCCAGGAGTGTCTTGCTCACGATGTAGTGGTTGATTGTTGTGATAATCTCGAAACCCGAACCTTGCTCAACCAGCTGTGTTTTAACACCAAAACACCCTTGGTTTCAGGGGCCGCCATTCGGATGGAAGGCATGGTGAGTTGCTTCGACTATTCAGATGATGCTCCATGTTATCAATGCTTTAGTCAGCTTTTTGGTGAGCAGCAACTTTCTTGCATGGAGGCGGGAGTTTTGTCTCCTGCGGTTGGTATTATTGGCTCGATACAAGCTGCCGAAGTGATTAAAATAATTAGCGGAATTGGTCGACCACTGATCGGTAGGATTTTACTTGCTGACATCGCAACAATGTCGTTTCGCGAGATGAAACTAAGTAAATCGGCCCAGTGTAAAGTTTGTAGTTAGGATTTAGTCTGGCCGTGCTGTCGGCCAGTTACTCTTTGTTTTAGAACATAAATTAATTAAAGCAGTCCCTTCATCTAACCTCCTGTTAAGTTCGTAGTCGTTTAGTGCTATTTTTATGCCAATGTTTACTTTGTATCCTACAATTGAATAAGAAAGTCACTCATTTCAAGTGTATAACGGGTATATAAGCGAATGTTAAGGGAGATTTATGATTTCAGATGAATGCCGTAACCTTATTGCAAGTATTCAAACCTATCAAGTAACTTACTCTCGTCGGTTATTTAATCATTTACCAATGATTCTAGTCGCCTTAGATCAGATGAAGGCAACGCCATTGCAGTTGAGATCATCTTACGAGCATTATGCTGAGCGATTGACACCACGCACAGAAGTCGTGACATTGAGCGATCCGATTGGGCAGCAGTTTAATCAAATACAGCAAGATTATCTTAATCAACTAGAACAGCTAGGGCTTGAGCAAACCTTAAAAACGGCATTGCCCCGCTTAATTCCGGGTATAGCAGCGGGCGCCTTTTATTGTGTCAGCCGCTTGGCTTGTGCAATTAAAACACAAGATACTGCCGAAGTAGCAACCGCGTTGACATGTTGGCAATTGTATTATTTGGACGTTGAGGGCATTAAAGAGGCTGTCGATAAAAAACCACTAGGTTTGCTTCGTTCTGCGACTAAAATAGTTACCCATTATCGTTTTCCGGCGGGCAATACGGTTGACCGAATGGCCAGTGTATTATTGTTGCCGGATTATCAAGAGATGGCTTCTCAACCACAAGCATTGAATTTTAATATTTTAGCCAAGGCCGTGGTATCGGCTTACCAAATGACTGGCGATTTTACGCTTTGTCAGGGCGTTATTGCGGTTAATGCGTTAAGTGAGTTGCTGCCCTACATTGATGACCAAGAACAGGCGCTACGTAATTTCTGGCAAGCATTGGTGTTAGTTTATCTAAGTACGGGCGGGGTTGCGATGAATGCTGCCGAGCCAGTCGAATTAATCGATTGGCTCGAGATTAGGGCGTTTTGTTGTAACAGTGATAATGAGCACTTAATTGAACTTTGTTATGCTTGTGAGCTGCTATATCAACAAACAGACGATATCAATTGCCATAAAGCCGCATCACGGATCATTATTTTTAATCGTTAGTTGCCGCTTGCTCTTGGGTAATTTTTCTTTTTCGTTCAACAATACTGCGAATTAGCGGGGTAAGAATTAACTCCATCGCCAATTTCATTTTGCCACCGGGCACTACTAGTGTATTAACGCGTGACATAAATGAGCCATCAATCATCTGCAGGTAATAGGGGAAGTCGGCAGTGCTAATGCCACGAAACCGAATAACGACAAAACTTTCATCAAGACTAGGAATATCTTTGGCACTAAATGGATTGGAGGTGTCAACTGTCGGAACTCGTTGAAAGTTAATGTGAGTACGAGAGAACTGCGGCGTAATGTAGTTGATATAATCGTCCATGCTGCTGACGATAGAGTTCATTACTTTCTCGCGAGTATGGCCACGGTCGTGAGTATCGCGAATTATCTTTTGAATCCACTCTAAATTAACAATCGGTACCATGCCAATCAACAGATCGACATGTTTGGCGACATTACAATCGTCGGTTACAACACCGCCGTGTAACCCCTCATAAAATAACAAATCAGAGTCGGCTTCTAGCGGTTGAAATGGGGTGAAAGTGCCGGGCATTTGGTTATAAGGAACTGCTTCATCAAAGGTATGCAGATAACGTCTGATTTGACCTGTGCCCGTGGTGCCATAAGTCTCAAATAATTCTTCGAGTTGACCAAAATTATTGGCATCAGGGCCAAAATAGGAAATATTACTATTGCCCTCTTTAGACTTTCTGATCGCCAAATCCATTTCTGGCCGAGTAAAGCGATGGAAGCTATCACCCTCGGTATACGAGACCTTAACTCCTAACTTACGGAAGATATGTGTGAACGCCGAGGCCGATGAGGAAGTGCCAGCCCCAGAAGAACCTGTAATTGCAATTATCGGGTGAAGTTCAGACATAATGTTCCTTATTAATAATAGTCAGGCCGTATATACCCGTGCCACTTGAAAATACAGGTTTCAGAGCTTGGGTAGGATGCGAGTACAAGGCATGATTTTTAATTCATGGTTATTCCCTGATTATGAATCATAACGCAGTAATCGTTTTCTACCCAAGCTCCCGTAGGGCAAGGCGATAAGCGACCAACTGCGTTGTTATAATATATTTATTTAGAATGACTAAACGGCACATATTATGCCTAGCATTTGGCACGCTTCTCGACTTGCTGAAATCACGTATTTTCAGGTAGCACGGGTATATAACCAATAAACTAGGGCTTAGGTCAAATTTAAATCACTTTTAAGCATTAAATTAACCGATTCATGAAGTTCTGAATAGACTAAGACGACTTCGCCACTGGCGAGTTGCCGGCGTAATTGCTCAACCTTAACAGTGAGGCTCACTTCTGATTCACCGTAGTCGGTGCCATCACGCAACGCGTGTTCTTCGAGCAAGGCGTCGAGGGTCGCGGGTGCTAATTGTTGGTGTGGGATTATCATCGTTGTTCCTGTTCCTGTGGCTAATTCATTTATCCGAAATTGAGGTTAATCATTAATAGTCATTAATCGACACATTTGTTGTTCAGTCAATTGCTCTAAGGCTATGCCGCTAAAGATTAAACAACTTAAAATATTAGCCCGAGCTTCAGGGTTGTTGGTTGGCAGTTCGGGCAAGCTATTGACCAATTGATATTGCTGGTGCTTCTCTAAGGCCAGTTCCATGGTCAGCATCGCTTGATAATCATCTTGACTAATGCTGACCTTAAGTGAGCGACGCAGTGCTCTAAATGGGCTAATAAGCTGCTCTTGCCATTGCTGGCATTGTGCCAGTAGGTTAGCCAATTGCATTTCATCAATTGCACAACCTTGTTGCTGGGCATAACCGCACAGTAAAAAAAGATTAATATTAAGCTGATATTGGTCTTGCAGCTCAAGCAACAAGTCATCAACTTTAGCGTAATGCGTTAAGCTGTATTGCCACAGCTCAGCGGGCGTTAGCACAATGTGGTTGTCATTATTCATTAAGTGCCACTGACTTGGCTGAAATCTGCTTCTTGTTGCTCAATTTGCTCTTGCAGATCTAGCCATTGCATTTCGAGATCTTCCATCGTTGATTTTAATTCACCTTGTTGAAGTAATAGTGGTGAGAGCTTGGCTTTGTTCTCTGCTTGATATAAGTCAGGATTTGCCAGCTGTTCTTCGATAGTGGTTAGCTGTGTAGCGTGGCGTTCCATTTGTTGGTCGACTTTAGTTAACTGCTTCTTGAGTGGCTGGATTAGCTTACGAAACTCGGCTTGTTGCCGTTTTTGTTCCTTGCGATCAATTTTATTTTCGGTCGGTTGCTCGGTCGATTTCTCACTGGCTATTGCCAATTTGTCTGCCGCTCGCTGTTCTTTTTGTTGGTCACTGAGCCAGCGGTGATAGTCATCTAAATCACCTTCAAAAGGCTCCACCTTTTGATTATCAACCAGATAGAATTCATCGGTAGTCGCGCGTAATAAATGGCGATCGTGCGATACTATGACCATAGCACCACTGAATTCTTGCAATGACATGGTTAGGGCTAGACGCATCTCTATATCGAGGTGGTTGGTTGGTTCATCGAGCAATAAGAGATTGGGCCGTTGCCACGTTAAAATTGCCAGTGCCAATCGTGCTTTTTCGCCACCGGAGAACGGAGCGATGGCTGTGGTCGCCATGTCGCCAATAAAACCAAAGCTGCCGAGGTAATTTCGTAGCTCTTGTTCGTTTTTGTCTGGGGCTAACCGAACCATATGTTCTAGTGCGGTATCTTGTTTACGCAGCGCGTCAAGTTGATGCTGGGCAAAGTAACCAATGGTTAAATCACCGGCACGAATAAGTTTACCCGCTTGCTGGTTTATTTCACCTGCTAGCAGTTTTATTAAGGTAGATTTACCCGCGCCATTGCGACCAAGCAAACCAATGCGCGAGCCCGGCACTAGGTTAAGTTTAATCGACTTTAATATTTCAATATCACCGTAACCAGCGGACAGTTTTTCCATTTGGATCAGGGGTGTTGGCAATTGATCTGGCTGGAAAAATTTAAACGTAAATTGGCTGTCAACGTGAGCTGGGCCGATCAGAGATAATTTTTCTAATGCTTTAAGTCGGCTTTGGGCTTGCTTGGCTTTGCTGGCCTTGTAGCGAAAGCGATCGACAAAACTTTGCATGTGAGCGCGTTCTTTCACTTGCTTTTCATGCATGCTTTGTTGCAAGGCTAATTTTTCGCTGCGCAAGCGTTCAAAGGCGCTGTAATTTCCGCTGTAATTATAGATAGTTTGCTGTTCGATATGGACAATTTGGTTAACGACATTATCGAGGAAATCACGGTCATGAGAAATCAAAACTAAGGTGCCTGGATAATTCTGCAGCCACTTTTCTAACCACAACACTGTGTCTAAATCGAGATGGTTAGTTGGTTCATCGAGCAGTAATAAGTCTGAACGACATAACAACGCCTGTGCAAGGTTAAGGCGCATGCGCCAACCACCAGAAAAGCTTGAGACGGGTAAATGAAGCTGTTGATCGCTAAAACCTAAGCCGTGCAATAATTCACCAGCGCGAGCAGCAATGCTATAACCGTTGATATTGTCGATTGCGCCGTGCATTTCAGCAATTTCATGGCCGTCATCAATTTGCTCGGCAGCGACTAATCGCTGCTCAAATTGACGATATTGGCTATCGCCATCAATACAATAATCGAGGGCACTGGTACTGTCGGCTGGTGTTTCTTGTTTTACCCAAGCGACTTGCCATTGTGACGGGAATGAAAAATCACCAAGATCTTGATGCAATTGCCCACGCATTAAGGCAAATAAGCTCGACTTGCCACAGCCGTTTGAACCAACCAGACCGACCTTGGTCCCTGGGTATATAGTGGCATTGGCTTTATCGAGTAGGGTCTTGCCGCCACGCAGCAACTGCAGATCTTTAATAACTATCATTGGGCACAAATTTAAAATAAAAGTGGGGGGCATAATAGCTTAATCCGCGACGTTCTCCTAGGTGCTGTGATAAACTTGTGCGATAAAATATTGGCGACCTGTCCGATAAAAACGTTGGAGATTTTGAGATGTCATCGCGACTAAAAAAACGCTTTATTGCTGGCGCAAGCTGCCCTAAATGTAAAGCGATGGACAGTATTATGCTGTTTATGGAAAATGATGTAGAAAAGATTGAATGTGTCGAATGCCATCATCAGCAGTCGCAGGTCAGTAACGAAGTTGCTAAGGCCGCTCAAGCACCGGATCAGGTGATCGGGATATTTAAACCCGAATAAACGGCCATTGCAAAATTAATAATGTGGCGGCGGTGGCTCAGGCGCATTACTGCCTTGAGGAGTTTGAGTCATGTCGCCTAGTCTGCTTGCTAAGTATTCTAGCTGAGTGCGCTGGCGATCTAGTGCTTCATTGAGGGTCGCTATTTCATCACTTAAGACATTAATTGTTTCATCTTGGAACGCGACTTTCATTTCGAGCTCCGTTAACCGCTGTTGTGCTTGTTCGTTCATCGATATTTCAATCCTTCAATAACTCCAAAACTCGGCATAGCCAGAGCTGCTTTCGGTGACTAGTTTACCTGATTTCGTTTCACCAATGGAATAAATTACTGAACTTGGCGGGCGAGAATCTTCACGCGGCTGTACTTGCCACTGTTGTAACTGCTGGCCGCTGGCGACATCCCATCGATTAAGCAATCGGCCCGGGTTGCCAGTAAAGAGTTGCTTGGCATCGTGACTAAAACGAACGGTACTAAAAACTCTTGAGCGCGACATATATTGTAATCGGCTTACCTCTTTGCCTGTTTTTAAATCCCAAATTGCAGAAAGTCGTTTGCTGTCAGCAGTAAATACATAGCGACCTTGGGGCTCTAACACCACCATCGACACTCGGCTTGGGTGAATAAAGCGGCGCAGTACCTGACCTGACTTTGTGTCCCATAGTAGAGCGCTGTAATCATTGCTGCCACTTATGGCATAGCGACCATTAGGAGAAATGTCGACCGAGTTTATTTTTTCGTTATGACCAAGAAACTCAATGCGCCTGCCGCTAAAAATATTGACATGAACAACCACGCCGTTGACCTTGCCGATTAATAAGTCGCCGTTGTTTGCAATCGCAATGTCCCGTATCGCTGATTCTCTAATCTTGGTATAGGTTAATGCCTTGCCACTGCTGATTTCCCACACCACAAAGGTATTTTTGTCGGCAGATACTGCATATTTATTATTATCGGAAATGTCAGTGAACAGCACTAAATTCTCGTCGCCTTGGCTCCAGCGATGAATTTGAGTGTTGGTGGTTAAATCCCATAAAATAAGGCCGTGGGCATTGGATGAAACCAAGGCTAAACTGGCATCTTGCGAGACAGTTGCTGCTAGGGCACCACTGCCAGAATGTTGCCAATATTTTTCCGGATCATTTTGCCCGCTGCATCCGAGCAGCCACAGTGCTGAAAAAATAACAAAGGTAAGTTTTAGCATTATTTTATTCCAAATTGAACAAAAGCGTTCCTGAGATGTCTGATGCCCGACATTGTAGCTCAAGTGAAGTCAGTTTTAATGATAATCGGTATTTGGGGCGCTAATCAATACTAATTACTTGAAAATGCTTGAATCTACCCCAATTGATATGGCATAACATCTTCGTTGAAAAATTTATAATACCAGTACATTAAATTAATGAGCTTGGTATAAGCATCAAGATTGCAATCGTAAGATTAAAACATCTTAATAAAAGGTAAGGTAATGAACAAATTTATTAAAATTTCAGCTGTTGCGGCAGCACTGTTAACTGTAGCAGCATGTACCGAAGAGAAAGCACAAGTTGTTGCCCCTGAAGCAGCGCAGTTCGCTTTTGAAAATGAAGATCAAAAAGCGGCTTACGCAATTGGTGTTTCAATGGCGCAGTACCTTGAGCAAAGCGTTAAAAAGCAAGAAGAAGTTGGCGTGATGATTGATCGAACCTTAATTGCTAAAGGTGTATCTGACAGCTTAGTTGGCAAGTCTGAATTAGACGAGAAACAAGTTAACGAAACCTTAGAAGCTTTCAGCAAGAAGCTAAGCGCATTGTTTGAAGCTCAAGCAAAAGAAGCAGGCGCGAAAGTTCAACAAGCCGGTGCTGATTATCTGGCAGAAAATGCTAAAAAAGAAGGCGTTATTACTACTGAGTCTGGCCTTCAGTACGAAATCCTAGCCGTAGGCGAGGGTGATTCACCGGTTGCTACTGATAAAGTCACAGTGCATTACAAAGGTACTTTAACTGATGGTACCCCGTTCGATAGCTCATACGATCGTGGTGAACCAGCGACTTTCCCGCTAAATGGCGTGATTAAAGGTTGGACTGAAGGCGTGCAGTTAATGAAGCCGGGTGCTAAGTTCAAGTTTACTATTCCGTCAGAATTGGCTTACGGTGAACGTGATACACCAACAATTCCAGCTAACTCAACGCTAGTTTTTGAAGTTGAATTGCTAGAAGTAGCTAAATAATCTAGCTGCTGTGATAAAGCAACCGATTAAATTCGGTTGAAAATTTAAGGGGGCGATTCAGCATGACTGAATCGCCCCTTTTTATGTTCAGGATGAACGCAATGTCACGGTGCCAAGGGTGGCAATGAGTGACGATGTTCAGGACGAGCGGTGACGATGCCAGGGCAGAGTTAAATAAATGGCAGCATCAGTTCACTCGCCGTAATAGCGATTAGTACACTTGATTACTAAAGAGAGCGAACCCATATTTCCTACGATTATGGGTATATCAGGTTCGACTAAGTAGTTCAGGCGGGGTTGGTGTGTTTTTCAAATAACGTTGATAACAACTGATCTTCCAACTCAAAGCGTCGCTCAAGCCCTTCGATTAAGGTTGAGAGGTGACGATCAAACATATCTAAAGACGCATCAAGGCTCTCAGCGTATTTATCATTAAACTCTAAAGACATATCTGTGGTATCGGTGATCTGCGGAATGATGCTGTCAATTTGATTGAGACTTGCTTGTCCATGAGTCTCACAGCATGACACCACTTCTTTATAAACTTCAAAGTGACCAGTGGAAACGTAATCGACAAGCCTATTACAAAAATCTTGAATTGCATTTTGTGCAGGCAGGGAGTGAGCTTGAGATTCAAAAGGTGGCAAGCCAGCTATCTGACAATAATTTACAATCAGTTCCTGACGTTTACCTAACCAACTATCGATTAACGTGTTTGAACCTCCCCATTGCTGTTGTGCTTGTTCTATTTTAGTGAGCATGAAGGGTCTCCTTTGATTTTATTGTTTATAATTCCAATGTAAGGCAAGGCTATCTGCAAATCAACAAGAAGTGTCTTTGGTTTTGATTTAAATCTAAAAAGTTTGAATCTGTAGTTATTATTTTTGTTGAATATTAGCTGCCGATAACTGTAAGTTAATGTGATTATAAAAAATATGTTTTAGGTGAAATTACTATGACTGCCTTGATCTTATAAGGTATTTTTGTGATGGAACTGCAAGTTTCTTTAGAACAAGTGATATTAACGGCTTAACTCTAACGTTATAATTGATTAGATAAAAAACTTTAGCTAGCGATGATAAAAACATCAACTTGGATGTTGTGAAGGTTATGAAAAAAATAAAAAAACTCAATCCCGCACGTAAAGCGATCTGGTTTATTTGCCAAGATGATCAACTTTGGACGCTTGATCAACAAGCGACGTTACCGCACGGGCGCTTAAATGAATTAGCGCTTGAACTTGATCCGCAAGTAGCTTGTTATCATTTAGGCTACTTCCAGCAGCAGTCGTGTATTTTAATCGATTTACAAGGGCAATCAATTGATTGGCAACAAGGCCAATGGACAGGTCTACGCGCTGTAATGAGTTTAATGGTGCCGGAGTTATTTTTAATGGCCGGGCGCGCTTGGCAAGTCGCTAATTTTATTCGAACCCATAAATTTTGCGGCCAGTGTGGCACAAAAATGATCGCAATTACTTGGGAAGTTGCGATGCAGTGTCACCAATGCAGTTTTCGTGCGTATCCGCGTGTTTCCCCTGCGGTGATGATGGCAGTGGTGAAAGATGGTAAATTATTACTCGCACAAAACAAGCGCAATCTTGGTGGTGTTTATTCTGTTTTAGCCGGATTTGTTGAGGTCGGTGAAACCTTGGAACAAACCGTGGCTCGCGAGGTTAAAGAAGAGGTTGGACTCGATATTTGTAATATTCGCTATTTTGGCTCCCAGCCTTGGCCTTTTCCGCACAATATGATGATTGCTTATATCGCCGATTACCAGGGCGGAGAAATAGACATTGATGAAAATGAGTTATCAGCTGCGGGTTGGTATGATGCGTCGAGTTTGCCTGAGTTGCCCGGTCCACATTCTATTGCTAAGCAAATAATTGACCATATTTTAGCGCCTTGAATGTCTAGTCATTTTGGTTAGTGCTTGATCTAAATTATTAGGATGGTCTTATCGTGATAGTCATGTTGATCTGGGATAGTTTTTTAGTCTTAGGCAATGTTACAATATCGACAATTTATATTTACTAATTTCTAGGACAATCTCATGGTTCCGTTAAAAAATGACCGCTACCTTCGTGCTCTATTAAAGCAGCCGGTCGATCAAACTCCTGTATGGATGATGCGTCAAGCAGGACGTTATTTACCTGAATATCGTGAGTTACGCGCTCATGCTGGTGATTTCATGTCACTGTGCCGTGATGCTGATTTTGCCTGTGAAGTAACAATGCAGCCATTACGTCGTTATGACTTGGATGCTGCTATTTTGTTTTCGGATATTTTAACAGTACCTGATGCAATGGGTTTAGGCTTATTTTTTGAAACGGGTGAAGGGCCAAAATTTGAGCGCCCAATCACTTCGCTTAGTGATGTTAAGAAAATCGGTATTCCTGATCCAGAAGATGAGCTTGGTTATGTGATGAATGCCGTGCGTACTATTCGCCGTGAGCTAAACGGTGATGTGCCACTGATCGGCTTCTCTGGTAGCCCATGGACGTTGGCCACGTATATGATTGAAGGTGGCACCTCAAAAGCATTTACCAAGATTAAGAAAATGGCCTTTGCGGAGCCAAAAACATTGCATTTGTTACTGGATAAATTAGCTGATTCAGTTATTTTGTATCTTAATGCTCAAATTGCAGCTGGTGCCCAATCAGTGATGATTTTTGATACTTGGGGTGGCATCTTATCTCCACGTGATTATCGTGAGTTTTCATTACGTTACATGACTAAAATTGTTGACGGTTTAACCCGTGAAAATGAAGGCCGACAAGTACCAGTAACATTATTCACCAAAAATGGTGGCCAATGGATTGAAGAGATTGCAGCGACTGGCTGTGATGCAGTCGCACTTGACTGGACCATTGATATTAGCGACGCTAAAGCCCGTATTGGTGATAAAGTTGCGCTGCAAGGCAACATGGACCCATCAATGCTTTACGCTTCACCTGATCGGATCCGTCAAGAAGTGCAAACCATTCTTGAAGAGTTTGGTCAGGACAATACCGGCCATGTCTTTAATCTAGGTCATGGTATTCACCTTGATGTTGACCCTGAACATGCTGGAGTCTTTATCAAAGCGGTTAACGAGTTATCGCGACCATTCCATAAGTAAAACTGATAAAGTTTAAAAACGGCAGCTCACTTGAGCTGCCGTTTTTGTGTTTGCCCAGCAAAGCTGGCAAACCCGTCCGCTTGAAAGAAAGCGGAGTCACCCTGACTAAGGGGAAGACAATCCTAATGGCAAGGGCGTCACTGGCTAACGGCGGGGTCTGAAGGAAGCCATAGGAAGTTAGATGTACACAACTAACCGTAACCTGTTTCGGCGGTACTGGTGGGTAAGCGTCCACAATAGCGTGAAGCCCTATACTTAGTCAGACCAGTGCTGTGATTGAGGGTGGGATATCTAACAGGGGGTCAGTGCAATAACTGGGGAAGCCTGACATCACATCCAGGCAAACGCTGGAAGCATAAACTCAAGGGGTGACCCGAGGTTAATGTTGGTGCGAGGTGGCAGATGAACCCGTAGTAGTGAGTAAGGCTAGGCCTGTGAAAGCCAGTAATGGTGTGGAGGATAAAACCAAGCCGACCATCAGCAATACGTTTGATGGGATTAGTTTTAGTCAAAAGCTTTAGCTAATTGCGAAGGGGGAAAGCATAGTTTAAGACTCAGCTGAATAGTAAGTAAGGTTCATTGATACACAAGCCGTCTGATCAACGGAGCAAGTTACATTGGTTACGTTAGGAATAACGGTTCACTAATGTCGCAGGCTGTATACGGGAAGTATCTGTAGAAAATTTTGGTAGATTGCCATTGTGCTAGAACGCCAAAACCTGCAAAGAAAATTACCACAATGTTCAATAACGAGCTAAATCGAAGGGCGTGCGGTATTAGATATTAATACTGTGCCACTAATCATGGTGATGTGAAGTATGCAGGAGCCGTATACGAGGCCCGTACGTACGGTTCTGTGAGAGGGATGAGGCAGCAATGCCTCACCCTACTCGATTAGTCTTTTAAGAATAACATCAAATACTTAACCGTTATGTATAATGACTAAGTGTTACTAATTATAGTGGTCAAAGTTTTTAGCGCTAACATTATCATAGCCATATAAATAACTACGACGAACGCATCTGTTAATCACGTGATAGAAACTGGTGGTCATAAAATCAATTGTAGAATGTCTTGCGCGGGCCTTATATCACCTTGGTTAAATGTAGTAGGGAGATCATAGATCACTCGTGATATTATTCTACACACTTAAACTTAGGTTACTGTTAAATATACAATATAGTTATGGCTGTCCTATCTTTATATCTCAAATCAATTCAATGGCGTTAATAAAAATATAAGAATAAATCATCATAGGCCTTTTGTTATCAAATGTTATGTTATAACATAACTGCCCTTGAGGTTGATATGAGACATATAAACGAAATGAAGTTCATTGATAAAAGAAAACTGCCGGTCACGGTACTTTCAGGTTTTCTGGGCGCAGGTAAAACCACAGTGCTACGCCATATTCTCAATAATCGGCGAGGGCTAAAGGTAGCTGTTATTGTCAATGATATGAGTGAAATAAACATTGACTCTGCGATGGTGCGTAATGACATTTCATTAAATCACAGCGAAGAAAAGCTCGTAGAAATGAGCAATGGCTGTATTTGCTGCACCCTACGTGAAGATCTGCTACTAGAGGTTGGAAAATTAGCAAACGAGGGCCGATTCGATTATTTAGTGATTGAGTCAACTGGGATCTCAGAGCCACTGCCAGTGGCAGAAACTTTTACCTTTGCCGACGACAATAATGCTTCGCTTGGTGATGTAGCAAGATTAGACACCATGGTGACTGTCGTCGACGCAGTCAATTTTGTAAAAGACTATGAAGCCGCCGATTATTTGTCTCAAACAGCAGAGAATCTTGGTGAAGAAGACGAACGCAGCGTCGCTGATCTGCTCGTAGAACAGGTCGAGTTTGCTGATGTTATTTTAATAAGTAAGACCGACTTAGTGACCTCTGTTGAGGTTGTACATTTAACCGCTATTCTAAAAAATCTCAATACTTCTGCTCGAATTATTCCGATTAGTCATGGCGATGTTAATGTTACGGATGTTTTAAGCACCGGATTATTTGATTTTGAACTGGCGCAACAGGCGCCGGGTTGGTTAAAAGAGTTACGAGGCGAGCACGTGCCAGAAACTCAAGAATACGGCATTGCTAGTTTTAGCTACGTGGCACGTCGACCATTTCATCCTGAGAAGTTTTATAACTTTGTTCATAACACTCAGCAATACGGCAAGCTTATTCGTTCCAAAGGTTACTTTTGGCTAGCCACTCGTCCTGAGTTTGCTGGGCAATGGAACCAAGCGGGAGGCATTGCTCATTACGGTTACGCTGGCATGTTTTGGCAGGCCGAGCCAAAGCACAACTGGCCAACGGATGAGGAAGCGTTAGCGTCGATCCATAAGAACTGGGTTGACCCCTTTGGTGATATGCGTCAAGAGTTAGTTTTTATTGGGCAAGGTTTGAGTCAGTCAAAAATGATCCAAGCGCTGGATGATTGTTTACTGAGCGAAGAAGAACTACTTAAAGGCCACGCCTTTTGGCGCACGCTACCTGATCCTTTTCCTGTGTGGGAGGAAGAGTGATGAGCCCATTGCAACAACTCAAACTCAATTACAGCGGCACTGCTAATGCATTTCAAAAGCAACGCACAGTATCACGAGCAGAGCAACCGCAGATCCTGACCGATATTTACCAAGATATGGCTAACATGGTGATCTGGCAGCGTAAATTATCACCGGCACTTATTGAAGCCGGCAATGGTCTTTTACTGTCTGGTAAGTCGCTGAAAATTGTTAAAGCTGTCACGCCGCAAAGCGCACTTTTTGATATTCACCAAGAGCTAGGCGGGCTTGATTGTGTCAAGGATCTAAGTGAAAACATTGCTCAGCTGGTGGACATGTTCTGTTGTCTTTTTGACCTCAAACGGGCAGGGCTGCGATTAACGACTTTAGAGCATGCAATGTGCCCTCGGTTTCATGTCGACAAAGTACCTTGTCGTTTAGTAACAACCTACACGGGAAACGGCACCCAGTGGCTGCCACATCAAGCCGTTGACCGTTGTAAGTTGGGCGCGGGCAGCCAAGGATTTAGCGATGAGTTAAGCGGCCTATATCAAAATGCTAGCAGCATTGAACAATTAGCATGCGGCGATGTGGCCTTGCTCAAAGGTGAAGGCTGGCATGGTAATGACAATGCCGGTTTGGTTCATCGTTCCCCTGTACTTGGCATCACAGAAAAACGTCTTTTATTAACGCTAGACTTTTTGGCGTAATTTTAACACTACATCTATTTTTATCTTTTAGGAAATAACATAAAAACAGTATTTTCTATCATTAGCAGCGGGTTATTCGTTGATTGGTCACGGGTATAAACATTCAATTTTAACAATGGGCACCTGATGTGGTGAAGTGGTTGAATTTTGCGCGGCCATAGCTAAGATATTGTTAAAACGAG
>Ga0209292_1004152_pt1 | contig 15484 bp, 10 predicted proteins | sample GOMGulsemesocosm_2_FD_184634 | JGI IMG/M metagenome (GOLD analysis project Ga0209292, IMG submission 184634) | Methane-oxidizing microbial communities from mesocosms in the Gulf of Mexico - GOM9C Gulf of Mexico (SPAdes) (version 2) | ecosystem: Environmental > Aquatic > Marine > Cold seeps... | reverse complement strand
ACGATCACCTGCCAGAAGACATCGCCGATCCAGAACAGGTCGAAGATATTATTCGCATGATTAATGATATGGGTATAAACGTATCAGAAGTCGCGCCAGATGCAGAAACCCTTCTCATGAAGGAAGGCGATTCAACACAAGAAACAGATGATGATGATGTAGCAGCACTTGCCGCTGTAGAATCAGACGCGGGTCGTACGACAGACCCTGTACGTATGTATATGCGCGAGATGGGTACTGTAGAGTTACTCTCGCGTGAAGGCGAAATTATCATCGCCAAAAGAATTGAAGAAGGCATTCGAGAAGTAATGTCTGCTCTTTCATCTTTTCCAAGCTCTGTAGAAATTATTTTAGAAGCTTACAATAGAGTAACAGAGGAAGAAGGCCGCTTAAGCGATATTTTCAGTGGTTATATCGATCCAGATGGACCTGACCCAGTAGCACCCGCACCGCCACCTGTCATCAAAGACCCTAAAGCAGAAGATAGCGATGAAGATGATGACGATGAAGACGAGAAAGAGCGCGGACCGGACCCTGAAGAAGCAAAAATTCGCTTTACCAAAATCCAAGACTGCTTAGACGACTACTACGCAGCGGTTGAAAAGCACGGGGTTAACAGTTTACAAGCTGAAAAAACACAGATCGAATTAAGTTTAGTTTTCTCGCCAGTTAAGCTTTCTCCTCGTTTTTACGAGCGTCTAGTTAGCCGCGTTAGAGATTACATCAGTAGAATTCGAACTCAAGAGCGCAACATTATGCGCATCTGTACGCAGCGCTGCAAAATTCCTCGCAAGGAGTTCATCAAAAGCTTCCCTGGCAACGAAATTAATCAAGACTGGTTCCAAGAGCTTATCGATGCCAAGAGCAGTTATTCAGCAGCCCTTGCTAGCCATCTCCCAGATTTGCACAGAGCACAGAGACGTCTCAAGCAGATTCAGCAGGAAACAGGTATTGCCTTAGCGGAATTAAAAGAAATCAACCGCCGTATGTCTATTGGTGAAGCACGCGCACGCAGAGCCAAAAAAGAAATGGTTGAAGCTAACTTGCGCTTGGTTATATCAATTGCAAAGAAATACACCAACCGCGGCTTACAGTTCTTAGACCTTATTCAGGAAGGCAATATCGGCTTAATGAAGGCGGTTGATAAGTTTGAATACCGTCGTGGTTACAAATTTTCAACCTATGCTACATGGTGGATTAGACAAGCAATCACACGCTCGATTGCCGACCAAGCACGCACTATCCGTATTCCAGTGCACATGATAGAGACGATCAACAAGCTCAACAGAATCTCTCGTCAAATGCTACAGGAAATGGGTAGAGAACCAACACCAGAAGAACTGTCTGAAAGAATGGAAATTCCAGAAGATAAGATTCGCAAAGTACTGAAAATTGCGAAAGAACCTATTTCAATGGAAACCCCTATTGGTGATGACGAAGACTCTAGCCTTGGAGACTTCATTGAAGATGTAAACCATTCTTCACCGGTTGACTCTGCGACAGGGGAAGGTCTTTGTGAAGCCACCAAAGAAGTACTTGCAGGCCTAACAGCACGAGAAGCTAAAGTACTACGCATGCGTTTTGGTATTAACATGAACACTGACCACACCCTTGAAGAGGTCGGGAAACAGTTCGATGTTACGCGTGAACGTATTCGTCAGATTGAAGCAAAAGCACTGCGCAAGCTCCGTCACCCAAGTCGCTCTGATCATTTACGTAGCTTTTTAGACGAGTAATCAAAAAAACTCACGTTCGCTATTGCGCCATCATTCATTGCTATGTATGATGGCGCCTCTTGATTAGGACATCACACAAACCATTCTTTTGGTTGTAGATTTTTCTAAAAAGACCCCCTGATTTTCACTATGAAAACAGATCAGGGCCCATAACTCAGTTGGTTAGAGTAGCGGACTCATAATCCGTTTGTCGAAGGTTCGAGTCCTTCTGGGCCCACCACTCCCCTTTCCAAATCTGATTCATTCTGCTCCAAAACTCCTTATAAACAACACTTTAAGACTTTCCAGCCTTCCAAATCTGATTCATTCTGTGCCATACTGATTCACTATTTTTGGTGGGTATCATGGTGGGTACAACTGCTATTGTAAAATCTGTACCCACCAAGCTTACATTTTGGATGGATCCATGAAGTTAAATGATAAGAAAATCAAATAATTAGAAGCTACGAACAAGGCTTATAAAGTATCAGTTGGCTTCAATTGTAATGACTTACCTAACACTCCTCCTCTTTTCTCTAGATAACTATTACCAAACACCATGTAATCTAATACCCAACGTCTAAAAGACCAGAAAAACCCCGGTGGTACCCGCTTTGCATTGCGTCTATCTCAGCAAAAAAAGGTGCTATCAAACTCAAAGCCATGTTCATCAAACTCAAGTGCGCCAAATATTTCAAAGTAAAAGTCAGTGCAGGAAAGTTAAGTGTTGGCTTTTTTGCTCGAGTGACGCGCATTGCACAAGTGCATCAGCAGGGGTTGAGGGAAAAGCCCATATAAATGTACAGTCAATATTTTATGAAAAGGGAGTTATTGAAGTTTACAGGTAAGGATAAAGGGTTGATTATGGATGGATTGTTGGAGCATTTGTTATATAAATTGTAATAATTTGAGCTTTAAATATGTGTTTAATATTTAGTTTCAAAAATGACTCTTATAATGAATAAATATACTGGACGAACTTCTTCATCAAAGGAAAGCCAGTAGTTGCTTCTAAAAAAGAAAACTGACCTTGAGGATTGTTTTCTAAAAAATATATTTCCCCTTCGGAACTTTCTTTAAGATCAATACATCCCATCTTTAAACCGGATTTTTTTATAAAATGAAACGCGCTTTCTTCAATATTTTTTGGGAGAATAACAAAGGTCATTTTTGAATTTCCAGTTCTCCAATCCATTCGCTCATTTTCTATCCTAAAAGCGTAAATATTATCACCAAAAACATTGACCCTATAATTCACAGTCGAATTGAGCTTTTCTTGAAAAATTGAAGGACAAATTTTTATATCATTTTCAGATGTTTTTTCAATATCGAAATCATTAACATATATAGGAAAACGTGTATCAGTAATCATAGGTTTAATGATAACCGATTTATTTTGGCAGAAATTCAATATATCAATATAACTATTACTTAATAAAGTATCAGGCGTATTAAAGCCAGAATTTTTTGCAACTTCCAATTGAGATACTTTATTATAACCTTTTTTTGTTCTGATAGGATCATTTACGAACACTTGCTCACTAGCAACAGTACACAAATCCCCTTCGAAAAGATTTTTCCATGTTGACTCAATAAATTTTGAATGTTCGTTAGTAGCCTTAAGCCCTTGTTGGAGAGCACTAATTCTTCTCCACCATACCGCTGTTATTTCTTCAAAAGAAAACTTTTCTCCATAAATATCAGTCATTAAAAGTTGTTTAGAATTAGGGTAAAATGAGAAACCACCATCTAGAGACATTTTGTCTGTAAATATTAACCTAAATGATAATTTCTGACTAATAGCAATATCTGCAAATTGAGAGGCATGTAAGTCACCTGAATGAGTAAATATTGCAATGCAACGTTTTTTCATATTACCGTTGGATCTCATCACAATCATCAGCTCGCCCACCAGAGCAGCTAGTACTTCCAAACGCGATAATGTTTTCTTTAGAAAAATCGAATTTCGTTATCTTTGCTGAATTTTTCATTAGCATTTCAAATTCTTCTATATCGGCATCAGTTTCAACATTTTTGAATTCATCTATATGAAAATTGTAAATTGCTGGAACTCCTTCCATCTCTTTAATTCTTGTAGACATAATTAACTCCTTAAAATTACTAGCCAATCCAATTAATTGCTTCATACAACAATTGTATTTCCGAAAACGCACCGAAACCTTAACCCAAAATGACTACACTTAACAAACAACCTTCAATAAATAGGCAATATAAAAAATTTTCCTATGAACAAAAAAACAACCAAATAGAAGTCATTCAAATTTTTCTTCGATTTGTCATCGCTATTTTATTTTCGAGTAAAAGTATTATCATTAGTTAAACTGAACTATTTTATTCCAATAATCAGCATTATTTCCTCTGTAATAACACCTACTAATATACAAGTATCTTAGAAAACACTCCCTATCATAGAACACCTTTGTAACACACACTCAAAGCTTTCGCTCCTTCGAGTAGTGCAAACTACGCAGTATGAATACACCAGACACAGTACTCCTCATTGAAAATATAATCCGCATCTGCTCTATCGCTGTGGTGGTTCACAGCGCTCGGAAATTAAAAGAACAAAGCGGAGAACTGCTCACTAATTGGTTAGATTGGCTCGCAGACATTGGCCGCAGTTACAAACATTAGCATCCATTGTGTTTGGGCACACAAGTTATTATCACTTGCCCTGCAGGTGACCGGCACAAGCGTTAAACATTGGCATGCTCTACAGCTGTAACCAATTCTCACTCAATACCGACCCAGACATTGATTTATTTGCTTTTGATAATGGCAGTTTTATTGAGCACAACCACAGTGATAAAACCTTGAAGCTACACTGCGCCGGTGATTATACGATTACTGCGGCCGGTAATATGAACATTATCGCGGACAGCAATACAGTTATCCAACCGACCCGTTTGGAGGTTAACGAGAATTCCTGCTGTTGTTCGTTTAGGTGATCTCTGCATAGGTCATGCTGTATTTCCGCCTCGGGATAATTCAAGTGCCCGCCATGATGTATTTGTTAATAGCACATGGCCGCCAATCAAGACCTAAACCTTTTAATGTTAGACGCGAGTAAGCCAGACTCCATATTAAAAATTTAACTAATAAAATAACAAGTTACAACATAACCCCAAGTCCTTCAGGGCCCACCACTTATCCTCTTTGCAACACCCTTTTACTTTATCTGTACCATCTTTAACAAACCTGCTGTAGAGCTATCATGTACTCCCTGTTTGTCTTCCAACATCTTATTCGCCAGCTTCTTGCCTAATTGAACACCCCATTGGTCAAATGAATTTATCCCCCAAATAGCTCCCTGAACAAATACTTTATGCTCATACACAGCAATCAGCGCACCTAGCGTCTTAGGCGAGATTTCATCTAATAGCAGTACATTACTTGGTTTATTACCAGGACAGCGCTCATGAGGCCGTTCGACACTTGCATTTGAACCGATCATGAAGGCTTCTGCTTGGGCCAACATATTTGTCAGCATCGCCTCATTGTGCTCTGGCGTAGTCTTATCCTGTGAAAGTGAAGCGATAAAATCTATCGGCACATAACTTTTTCCTTGATGTAATAATTGGAAAAAAGCATGTTGACTATGTGAGCCAGTTTGCCCCCACACAATCGGGCCTGTATCATAATAAATAGCATGACCGTATTCATCTACAGACTTACCATTACTTTCCATGTCGAGCTGTTGCAAAAACATCGGTAACTTTTGCAAACCTTGATCATATGGAATAATTGCCTGGGTATTAGCTTTTAAAAAATTGATATTCCAAATACCGATAACCGCTAAAATCACGGGTAGGTTTTGCTCATAATCCGCTTCATAAAAATGACGATCAATTTCGTGAGCGCCTTCCAACAACTCAACAAATCGCTTATACCCAATACTGACTGCAATAGGTAAACCTATACTTGACCATAGCGAATAACGCCCTCCGACCCAATCCCAAAAATCAAAAATATTATTATCACTGACCCCAAAATCTATCACCGCAGCCCTATTCGTTGATACAGCAACAAAGTGTTTAGCGATATCAGACAACTGAGATTGTGCATGCGACAAAAACCACTTTTTAGCACTATTTGCGTTTAACATAGTCTCTTGGGTTGAAAAAGTTTTACTGGAGATAACAAAGAGAGTTTCGCTGGGATCAAGCGGCTCTAGCATGTCATGGATATGCGAGCTATCTACATTCGACAGAAAAAATAATTCGATATTCTCATGCTGGTATGTACTCAATGCTGTACACACCATATTAGGCCCAAGATCAGAGCCGCCAATCCCTATGTTAACAATATTTCTGATGGGCTTACCGCTAAACCCAAGCCATTCACCCGACCTTATGCGGTCAGTAAACTGCTGTAGATGCTCAAGCGCTGCATTAATAGCTTGCATAACATCTTCCCCATTAACATAAACCGGCAGGTTACTACGATTGCGCAAAGCGGTATGCAATACAGGTCTGGCTTCACTGGTATTGATTACTTCACCGCGATACATCTTAGACATTTTTTCATCTAACTTAGACTCACGGACAAGTTTAAACAATTGCGCTAATACCTGTTCATTAACTTTGTTCTTTGAATAATCTACAAAAACACCAGCTACTTTTTGACTCATTTTGTTAAATCGGTCTGGGTCAGCATCAAAATAATCTATTATTTTGTGATGTTTATTTTTAAATGCTAATTTTTCTAGAGAAATCCATGAATCTAACTGGGTAAGTTTATACATTTTATCTTCCGTGAAGCGTATTTTTACTGCATTATACATGAATAAATTTGTATGAAAGTTGCCTTAAGAATTTCAATTTTTTTACATATATCTTGCCAAGCCCCACAAAACAATTGAGCGACATTCATGCTCTGGATCTCTTCTCACATGGTTTCAAAACGCAGTCGTCTAGATAGATTTATTAGCAAAAAACTCTCAATAAAACGCGCTGACATACGTTTATTGCTCGCGCAAAAAAGAATACAAGTCGATGGGAAAATAGCAACTGACACTGCTCAGCAAATAGGTCAATTCAACCTTATTACACTTGATAAAAAAATACTTCAACAACACTGCGCTCACTATCTCATGTTACACAAGCCGGTGGGGGTGGTATGCGCCACAAAAGACAACCAACACAAAACAGTCATAGATCTTATTGATGATTGCTACCCACCTTTACATATCGCCGGTAGATTAGATTTAAATACTTCAGGTTTAGTCATTCTAACAAACGATGGAAAATGGTCACGATCGCTGAGCAACCCTTTAAGTAATATTGAAAAAAAATACATTGTGGAACTCGAACATGCTGTCAGTGATGACTACATAAAAGCCTTTAGTGAAGGCATGTATTTTAGTTACGAAAATATAACCACAAAACCTGCTGGTCTAAAAATCACCGCTGAGAAAACGGTAATAGTCACCCTCACAGAGGGAAAGTATCATCAGATAAAGCGCATGTTCGGCAGGTTTAGAAACCCGGTTAAAAAGCTTCATCGTAGCGCCATAGGAGAATTAAAATTATGTTCTAATTTGGCCCCAGGACAATACCGCCCATTGACAGAAGCGGAATTTTTAGCCCTAAAACAACAGATGTTAAATTAAATTTAAACCCCTCCTATTGGCTAAACTTGAATCAATCTGCACTGACCTGTAAAAAAACTCCATCAAATGCGCCTGAGACGCACTTGATGCAAAACTACTACACTTTGAAGCGGTGAGTTTCTTTTTGTAAACTCGCCGCTAATTTAGCAAGCTCTTCACTGGCTTCCAGTATCTGTTCAGAAGCCGACCCAGTTTGTTTAGATAAGCCGCTAATATGTTGAATATTCTGATTAACATCTTCTGTCATAACTGATTGCTGTTCATTAGCAAGGGATATTTTTTCCGTGATTAATTGAATTTCATTGATGGCATCAGTAATTCTAATCAATGCAGCTCCAGTATTCTCAGCTTGCTTAACGACTTGTGCCATTTGATTCTTACCACTATTAATCGCTTTTGCTGAGGCTTCTGCACCTTTTTGTAGCTGGGCCACCATCTTCTCAATTTGCATCGTTGATCCTTGGGTACTTTGTGCAAGTGAGCGTACTTCATCGGCAACAACAGCAAAACCTCTCCCTTGATCTCCCGCTCTAGCAGCTTCTATCGAAGCATTTAATGCCAGCAAGTTAGTTTGATCCGCGATACCATTAATCACACCGACAATTCCACCAATATCATTGGCCCCTTTTTCGACCTCCGTTAGAGTATCAGCCATGTGATCCACTTCTGCGGAGAAACTATGTATAGAAGAAATAGTATTTTTAACTTCAATTGAACCAAGTTCTGCTTCTTTATTCGCTTGTTCTGCAGCACTTAACGCATCCTGAGTCCCTGCACTCACATCTTGAAAGGTAGTCGTCATATCTTGAATTGATCTTTCAACTTGCGCCGTACCTTCATTTTGCTCTTGTACATGTGTACGCGTTTGCTCAGTAATCAGCGATAGCTCTTCTGCTGCTGATGCTTGCTGTTCAGCGGAGAGACTTATCCTTGAAACCATCACTGTCAAACTATCGTTCATTTCTTTAAGCGAACCTTGCAAATCACCAATTTCATCATTTCGCTCTACGACAATTTTAGAAGATAAATCACCCGAAGCCACCTTGTTCGCAAGCTTAGACGCATTAACTAAAGGCTTACTAATTCTAGAGGCCATAATAACCCCAAAAATAACAATGAAGACAATTGATACTAATAAGATAGCAATCGTTAACCATTTTAGACGCGTGGATGCTGCAAAGGCTTCAGACTCTTTTATTTCTGCCATTAATGCCCATGTAACACCACTGACATTGATAGGAGTGTAGGCTGATAGTACTTTCTCTCCTGACACGCTGGTAATAACTTTAGCACCAGCATTACCAGCAAGTGCATCTTCTACTGCTTGTGTCTGTATACCATTTTCTTCAATACTCCCGGCAAAGGAGGCAGCGACAGAACGGTTTGTAGGATCTAAGTACGAATCTGAGCGCATTTTAAAATCACTACCCACTAAATACGACTCTCCGGTTTCGCCCATGCCATCACGTATTCCGGTAATATCATTAATCCCTTTTAGCGGTAGCTTTAAGGCAATAATAAGCTCCACTCCCCCCTCACCAGAGATAAGCGGTTGAGCCATAAAGGCGCTGGCTTTATTATTGTCAGCGGTGTAAGTGGAGAAATCAGCAAAGCCGAATACTTTGGAACGACTGACTTCTTTAACCAATCTTCCCAGGCTACTATTGCTGTATTTACCATTAATTAAATTTGTTTTTAAGTCCTTACCTTTTGATACAGAGAAGAAAACATAACCGTCTGGATTAATCAGATACAAATCTGGATAGCCATACTGCTGCGCGTAATTTTGATAAAAAGCGGTATCAAACTCATCTACAGGGCTTAGCGCCTCAGCAACATCAATTTCAGCCATCAACGCCCATTTTTGTCCTTCAGCCTCAATCGGCACCCACGCCGACAACACAGGTTTACCAAGATAATTCCTAATAATACCTGTGCCAGTTTCTCCGGCTAGTGCTTGATCAATACCAGTAGAGTTTGCCATTGAGTTTTCGGCATTTAACAGCGATAACGCCACACTCTTGTTCTCATCAGTACTAGAATCAGAGCGCATTTTATGATCAGAGCCCACTAAATATGTTTCACCCGTGTCACCAAGGCCCGCTCGCTCTCCCATCACTTTATTGATTTGATCTATATTGATTTGAAAAACAACCACCCCAATGACCCCACCGTAATGACGCATAGGGGCAGCTATAAACATTTGCGGTGAATTAATAGAAGGGTAATAAATTTCAAAATCAGAATTTAAATAAGCCTCTTTTCTACCGGCCTTTAACGCTTTTTGATAAATTTTGGCCAATGGTGAATCGGCTAACGGCCCCTTTGTAAGGTCCGTGCCATAATCAATATTCTTTTTAACAGAGTAAATAACGCGGTGTTTGCGAGATTCAATCATCATGATATCTTCATAGCCAAATTTCTGTTGAAAATTTCTAATACCTGGATGGCTTTTATAGTGAGATTTAGAATACTTAGACTTATCCGATCCCCTATTTAATTTTGATTTCTCTCCCATCGGAGATTTGTTTTTCACTAGATAGTAGTATTGCGATACCACTGCCTCATCATCCAATACCGTTAGATATTTATTTATTTTAGAACTCGCGTTTTCGCCTGTATTGTCACTAAAATATTTACTCACATCTTTTGCATAGAATGCTTTTAGCTCTTCACGCATTTTTGCTATGTCTGAGTCAGACAATTTATTAACAAATTTTATAAGATTAAAATTGTCTCTAAAGTCAACTAGTGCACTTTTTGTTGAATCGTTCTCTGTAAAAGACTGGACCTGTAGCGCCGTTTGATGAAAATAATTTTCAACCGCGCTCTTTTTAACTTCTCTGACTGCTTTTAACTTTTCTAGTGCTTGCAATCTCAATGTTCCAGCAACACCGACTAGGACATTCATGTCATTTTGTCTATCTTTAAAATACTGCTCAAGTTGCGCTTTTTTTATTTCTCTGACTGACTCTAAAGAATTAAACGCTAGAGACTCCATTCCCTGGTTTGCCTGATTCAAACTAACTAAGCCAATTATAGTTGCTGGAATTACACCTAATGCAAAAAAACTGAGAACAAATTTTTGTCCTATTTTCAGTTTACCAAGTCCTAGCCCCATGTATCACCTCTGCTTTTATTATAATTTTCGAATTTTGCGCAAGTTAAAAATGCGCTGAATTAAAGTGAAATATCTGTAAGACACAAATATATTTAATTACCAGTAAATGTAGTAAATTGCTGATTAAGGCTAAACGCCCAAAGCTTAACCAGTTATGAATAACCCAATAAAACGATGCTATTAGGAATAATTACCGCCTTTATCGCAACATATATCAACAAAGACAACTGCTGATCATGTTTTTATAATAACATTCAATCTTTACCTTAGGGAGAAAATTGCCTGTCAATAGTGATAAAAGGAAGGAGCGCTTTAGGCGTTTATTCGCTCATAAAAAGATTAACTAACACCTCAGCTTTGCAAGGTAGCTGTCAATGATCAATGCAGCGTTTTCCATCACTACATATTGCTTGGCTTTACCTAAAACTCTGATACCCTGCAATTGTAATAGTAGAAAATGACTGATACTTTCAACATCCTCACTACTTCTAATTTCGCCTTTTAATTGTGCGTTTTGCAAAGCAGAAGCAAACGCATTAACGATCAAAGAATACAACCTCTTCCCCTCTTCACTTACTTGGGTATCAATTAGGGACAACTCTAAAATTGCGTTTTGCACAAAGCATCCATTGACCTGTTCATATTGTAATTCTACAAATTTTTTAAGAAACTCCTCCACATCAGCAACACCTGAATCCGGTGCGGTTAAACGCTGCAATGCCGGTAGTGAATTATTATTAATATAATAAGTAAGCGCCTTGATATAAAGGTTTTTCTTGTCCCCAAAAGTACTGTATAGACTAAATTTATTGATACCTAAATGAGTCACTAAATCTGTCATAGAGGTGTTGGAATAGCCTTTCTCCCAAAATACTTCTACTGCTAATCTCAAAACATTATCTGGATCGAAATTCTTTTTTCTGGCCATATCCGTGTCTGCCTAATATTAACTACTTATTTTTTAGTTCACTACTGTTAGAGGTTAATTCAATTTCCGCCTTATATATAGTAAAAAACAACGTAACTCCTATACAACTATTGTGTCTATTCCCTTAAAGCATTACATTAATATCTAACCAATCAGTCAGGTACTAGAAAAATGAAAATTTATCAGCTTGCCCCCTCCCCCAGCGCCAGACGGGTCACCATATTTCTCAAGGAAATAGGCATGGAAATAGAGACGGTACATGTCGATATTAGAGCCGGGGAAAACCTTACACAAGACTTCCTCGGCAAATCAGCCAATGGCCGTATTCCACTTTTAGAACTTGATGATGGAAACTACATATGTGAATCTGTGGCTATCTGTCGATATCTAGAAAACACTGTTAAGCCTAAACTCTCACTATTTGGCAATTCAGCCTTGGAACAAGCTAACATAGAAATGTGGCACAGGATAATAGAACTACAGGGGCTTATTCCGGCTTTTCAAGCATTTCGTAATATTTCAGGTGTATACGCTGACCGTGAAAATATTAATGCAAGCTGGGGAGAAGAGTCTAAGCTTCGCTTAATAAACTTCCTCCCGCTACTTGATAAGCAACTTTCAAAGAATGTTTACTTTGCAGGCGATGCGTTTTCAATTGTAGATATCAGTGCTTTTGTATTAATGAATGTCGCCAAAGTTCTCGAAATAGCAATACCTGCTGAGCTAACAAACTTACAGCGTTGGTTCGATCTAATTCAGCAGCGCCCAAGTGTACAGGTGTAAACTAAAAAGCCTACATTAAACATTTTAATCTTTGCTAAAAGCCCCTGCTATGTTTGACATCAGGGGCTCAATAGACATTAAAGTATCAGTACCCGCCATTCACTTTAAATCTAGACCTCCGCTAAGCCTGCTTTATTGAGTCAGTAGTACTGGCCATGCTTTATCCGCTTTGGAGATAAATTCCGGAATATTCTTCTGCCATTTAACTTGAATATCTTGATCGTAATTAAGATATAGCTTTCCATCGACTATATTCCAGCGCAGTGGATCACCTGATACTAAATCATTTTTTTCAGACACGGCCCATGCACAGTAGCCGCCATATTGAGGCGCATATTGCTCAGGTGATTGTGTGAAAAGCTGAAGGTTTTCAGGGGTTGAAAAATACCAATTAGCCCCTTTGTATCGCATTGAATACTTTTTCACTCCCTCTACAGGCGCCTTTTGAGTAAAGTAGCTGACGGCATCGTAGCCACTGATCGCAGTGCTACTAAAGAGGCGTGTATAAATAGGATCTGCTGCGAACACAGCGCTAGCCCAAAGAAAGCTGATAAGCACTAAAATCTTTTTCATATTGATCCCCTAAGAATTAAAATAAAATAGCGTCACTGTATCTATTCAATAATCCAAAAAATAGAGCGAAGCTGATCTACTTTTATACTCATTAAAACGTCTTTTTGGATTCAGTTCATGAGCCGTTATTTAAATTAATCATCTCTGCGATATTCGTTCGGTATCTCAATTTCATTTTCAGCAGGCAATGTCGGCTTTTGAGCCTGACTCTGGTTGTGACGCTTAAGTTGAAACACATAAGCGAGGACTTGTGCCACGGCCTTAAACAAACCTGTTGGTACTTCTTCGCCTATTTCAGTACTGTAATAAAGTGCCCTAGCTAAAGGTGGGGAAGACAGTACTGGTACATCATTTTCTTTGGCTATTTCCCGAATTTTAAGCGCGACAAAATCACTGCCTTTTGCAACGATAATAGGCGCATTCCTGTGATTATCTTCGTATTTTAATGCTACTGAAAAATGGGTCGGGTTAGTAATAACAACATCAGCTTGTGGCACGTCTTTCATCATTTGACGCTGTGAAATTTCACGCTGCATTTGCCTTATTCTGCCCTTAACTTCAGGTTTACCTTCTGTATTTTTCATCTCATCTTTAACTTCTTGCAAAGTCATTTTTAACTTTTCAGCAGATTCATATAATACGTAGGGAACATCTAGTAAAGAGATAACAATGAGACTTAAACTGATAATAAGAAACGCCCAACCTATTAGTTGTATTGACTCAGACATGGCGACAAAAACATCCATTTTCCCAAGGTCATATAAATCTCTTTGCACCGCATTTAGAAAGAATAGTGCCAACGAGGTAACAATAATGAATTTCCCAAGGGCTTTGGAAAGCTCAACCAGTGCCTTAAGAGAAAACATGCGCTTAAGGCCTGCAAGTGGATCCATTCTACTGCCTTTCGGAGCAATAGCTTGAGAGCTAAAGTTCCAGCCACTTAAGCTGATAGGCCCGACAAAAGCAGCAACAAGCACAACAAGCATAAAATTTAGAACAGCCCAGAGTGCATCAAAAAGTGCGGCACCGAAATTAATAATCAAATATTTCGTATCAAATGCTTCCTCTTGCGATAGAGAGAAGTTATCGATCATCATAGCCCCTAAGTCAGAGATGGCTTTTGCGCCAAAGACCAGGACTGCCGCCGCTGCAACCATCAGTAGCACAGTAGTATTTAGCTCTTTTGATCGCGGTATATCCCCTTTTTCACGCGCTTCTTTTAAGCGCTTGGGAGTGGGGTCTTCGGTTTTCTCCTGACCACTATCTTCTGCCATTATACCCTCACGGCGCGACTAATATTTGACCAGCAAAGCTTAGTGCATATTCACTAAATTGCTCGAATTGGTGTAAGAAACCAGAGAATGTCATCCAAGTTATAAATATACCTAAGGTCATCGTAAAGGGGAAACCTATAGCAATAATATTAAGTTGTGGGGACGCTTTACTCATTACCCCAAATGCAACGTTAACAATCAATAGTGAAGTGACCGCGGGCAGTGCCATCACCACAGCAGATTGAAACATCCACCTACCTGAATTTACGATATCCATTAACTTTATATTATCTAAAGCTGAAAACCCCACAGGTAATACACTAAAGCTTTGCGCGAGTGTTTGAAACATAATCAAATGTCCATTCATAGTAATAAACAACATCATAGACAACATCATATAATATTGTCCGACCACTACTATTGACACCCCATTAGCCGGATCATTGACAGATGCAAAGCCTAATCCCATTTGGTTGGCGATCATTTGACCGCCGATGGCAAATATTTGAAACATAATATGTAGCGAAAAACCAATCGCGAAACCTATTAACATTTGCTCGACTACCAGCAAGTAATTTGACAGTGACAAGCCTTCGACATAAGGAACAGCTGGTAGTGTAGGGACGATAGCTAAAGAAAAAGAGGTGGCTAATATTAAGCGTATTTTTTTAGGAACATACTGGGTACTGATAAGCGGCATTGCCATCATGAAAGCCGCTATACGAAAGAAAGGTAGCAGGTAGTCCCCCACCATCTGCTCGATTTGCAGAAAGCTGAGATCTAACATTACTTATAAACCAATGACTATAGGAATAGACGCAAATATTAATTTAAAAACGTCGGTGAGCTTGGTCACCATCCAAGGCCCCATGATCATAATAACAAAGATAATAACCAGTAAACGCGGTAGGAAACTGAGTGTTTGCTCGTTGATCTGAGTGGCTGCTTGAAATGTGGCGATAATTAAGCCCATTATCAAGCTGGGAAGAACTATCATACTCACCAACACAACAACGGCCCAGAAAGCTTCTCCAAAAAGGTCTAATACGAACTGTGGCGTCATATTTACTCCCTACATTCTGAAACTTGAAGCCAAAGTCCCGACGATCATCGCCCAGCCATCAACTAAGACAAACAACATAATTTTAAAAGGTAGTGATATTATAACAGGAGAAAGCATCATCATACCCATCGCCATCAACACACTGGCAACCACTAAATCGATAACTAAAAAGGGAATAAACAGCATAAAGCCAATTTGGAACGCTGTTTTTAGCTCGCTGGTAACAAATGCGGGCACCAATACCGTAAACGGCACATCTTCAGCTTTATCTACATCGCCAACATCCGCTATTTTTAGAAACAAATTTAAGTCGGACTCACGCGTTTGCGCCATCATAAATGTCCGAAACGGCCCCTGCGCTGCTTCAAGCGCCTCTAAAGGGGCTAGTTCTTCAT
>Ga0209292_1004142_pt1 | contig 15520 bp, 13 predicted proteins | sample GOMGulsemesocosm_2_FD_184634 | JGI IMG/M metagenome (GOLD analysis project Ga0209292, IMG submission 184634) | Methane-oxidizing microbial communities from mesocosms in the Gulf of Mexico - GOM9C Gulf of Mexico (SPAdes) (version 2) | ecosystem: Environmental > Aquatic > Marine > Cold seeps... | reverse complement strand
TTATTTATCAATAAGTTAGATTTCTGCGTGGCTTTTTTGACTGGTTTTAATAACCCGGTTGGTGTTTTTCTGTTGACGGTAAAGTAGCGCTCAATATATCATCGCGATCATTACCTTATGGTTGTTAATTGAACATGTTGCTAGTGGCCTTGAATAAATGAGGCCGTGAGTTCTGTCAATTACTTGCCCTAGATCATCAAAACCTGAAGGGAGTTGAAAAATGGCCCGTGCGCTCTACCCGTCTTTGGAAAGTGTAGTGGCACACTAGATTTGGCCACCGAGTTAGAGGTGATACTATAGTCACCATCAACTAGGTAGCAATATGACAAAACGGCATTTTAAACCAGAATTCAGACAAGAAGTTGCTGAACTGGTGCTCGATAAAGGCTATTCCGTTCGTGAAGCAGCTGAAGCCATGAGCGTTGGCAATTCCACCGTGGATAAGTGGGTGCGCTTATTGAAAAAAGAACGCAACGGCATCGAGACCAAGAGCACACCTATTTCCGATGAACAGCGAAAAATCAAGCAGCTGGAGCGTGACATTCAAAGGCTTAAAGAAGAGAAAGAAATTTTAAAAAAGGCTACGGCTCTCTTGATGTCAGACTCAATGAACGGTTTACGTTGATTGATCAATTGAAAGAGAGCCATGCTGTTAAATTGTTATGCGCAGTGTTCAATGTGCAGCGTAGTAGCTTTCGTTATTGGCAAGCGAGACCCAACGAAATTAAACCTAAAGATGTGCTTCTTCAGGCGCAAGTGAAAGCCGCGTATAAGCTAAGCGGCGGCTCTGCTGGCGCAAGAACCATCGCCACCATTGTCTCACGAGAAGGTGAGAAATTAAGCCGCTATCGTGCTGGTAAGGCGATGAAACAGCTTGGCCTGGTAAGTTGTCAGCCACCAAAACACAATTATAAACCCGCACCAAAGGTACACACGAATATTGTAAATCATTTGCAGAGGCAATTTAGTCCAGTGCGTCTAAATCAAGTTTGGTGTGGTGATGTCACCTGCCTTTGGACCGGAAATCAATGGTCTTATTTGGCAACGGTTTTAGATTTATATGGACGTAAGATTATCGGCTACGCGATATCCGATTCGCCCGATAGTGAATTGACAAAACGTGCACTTAGCAATGCATTTGAAAATCGTGGCCGGCCACGGGATGTGATGTTTCATTCAGATCAGGGCTGTCATTATACAAGCTTGGCTTTTAGGCAGTTAATTTGGAAGTATCAAATCAAGCAAAGCATGAGTCGTCGCGGAAATTGCTGGGATAACGCCCCAATGGAGCGCTTTTTCAGGAGCTTAAAAACAGAGAATATGCCTAAAAAAGGCCATGAAAGTATTGAGCATGCCCGCGATGCCGTTCGAGATTATATTTTTAGATACTACAATTCGGTTCGTCCTCATAGTCATAACTTAGGGCTGACACCAAATGAAAAAGAAGAATATTTTTGGAAAGCCTCTAACGGCGTGGCCAAAAAAGGTTGACCACTACAATACCTATAAATTCCTATTAAAATCGGGGACCAAAGATGTAAAAATTACCACTTACTATTTATCGATCTACTGGTAATTAAGCTATAAATTTCTATACTTCTTCATGTGTAAAATCGTTATACAATGGGGAATTCCAGTGAAAATATCATCACTGATTATCTCTATATTATGCGCCTCTGCATTCAATTCAATGGCATTTCAGGTAAAAAATAATATCGATTACCTTTTTAACCTGTCGCTTGAGGAGCTGTTAAAGGTCAAAGTGACCGGCTCAACTCTAACCCCAAAAGAACTCAAAATAGTCCCCTCTGCAGTCACAATGTTTACCCATCAAGAAATTAACAACTTAGGTCTGGATACTCTGGATGAATTAATGAATCTGGTGCCGGGTTTCCAATCATATCGTTCTTCAATTTCGTCAATAGATTATCCATTCTCTTCTCGAGGACGACGTATTGGTAATCCCGGGTCGGAAATTTTGATACTGGTGGATGGCACGCGGCTTGCGGAGCCCCGTACGAGTGGCAGTATTCTTATTGTGCCAAAATACCCGCTAGTACAGATAGAACGTGTTGAATTTATTCGTGGCCCCGGGTCGGCCGTGTATGGATCCAATGCCATGATGGGCGTGATCAATATTATCACTCGATCGAACGTCAATGAGATGAATGTTAGTTATGGCTTTTTTAATCGCCGTAAGGGGCATCTACTTACATCGAAGAAAATAGGGGGCGTGACGGTAGATTTTTTTGGTTACATAGACATGGATGAGGGTGATAATTACCGAGTTGAGGATACTTTCAGCGTCAACCGTATTGGTACCGAAGACCCGCGAGATCTTGCTAATCTCAATATGAAACTTCAATGGCAAGACACGTTTCTAAATCTTCAGCACAGTCAATATAAGGTGGAGGACTTTTACAGTTTTGATAATTTGTCTAACGGATTTAACGAGGAATCGGCGCGTTTAACGATATTTTCGTTAAAACAGGATTTTGATTGGCGGGCTATCGAGTCCTATATTCGGCTCGATTATGCACGTTCCAGGTTCACTACATCCCAACAACTTTCTGCCCCGGGTACGTTTGCCGCCATCAGCAGCCCGGCCAGTGACGATGCCCTTTTTGGCATCGCCGATTTTAACGATAATACTGAAACGCGCATTCTGTGGAATAACGACTGGGGTATCAAACCGCAAAGCAGTCTGCAGTTTGGCATTGAACTTCGTCATATTCATATCCCCGAGAGCTTTTTCGAAAATAATTTCGACGTGGGTGATCTTACCAGTGGAATTATCCCCATCCGCTACTACGGCAGTCTACTTGCTACCACACTAATACAGGCAGCATCCAAACGTGACATCGTTGGGCTTTATGGACAGTACCAGCATCAGTTGTTTGAGAACACCCACCTGACCCTGGGGTTGCGACATGATGACTTTTCCAGTATTGGCTCTCAGCTCAGTCCTCGGTTTGGATTTAGTGCTCAAAGTAATTTTACACGGGCCTTTAAGCGTTGGACTGGTACTACGCCTCACCAATACCGAGGTCGTTCTCAGTGAAAATTGTGCTGTGTTTTAACCTGAGAAACCGTTTATATACTATTTTTAAAAAATGGTTACGCAATTGTAAATAGCTACCCTGTAAATTAAAGCGCTAATTATGCAAGTTAATACGGCTGGGCTAGAAGTCGTGATACTGCCATCAATCTGCTTTCTAAATGTGAAGTATTTTTTAAAAACAAGTGAAGAAACTGTAAGTCAGAATGTGTAAAATCTATAAGAATTCAAGCTTTTACCGATAGAGCCAATTTATTTCTTAATTATATAAATGAGATTTCAAAATGGTAGGGTCAAAACAATAATTCATCTCCCCAGATTAAAAACCTTTATACGACTCAAACCAAGAACTTCTTTTTGCTAGATTTCCTACCTTTATGTGTGCTACTACACCCTTACATGCTGATTTATAGTCTATTAAGCACCATGACGGCGATGAACATTATATTATTAGCATAATGTCTTATTTGATAGTATTATGACCTTAATATTAAGGGGGGCTAGAAAGGTTCTTACTATGGGAAATGATACATGCAGAAGAGTGTGTCCCAGATGAAGAGCAGTTTGGGTCAAAATCAGACTGAAATCGCTCCAAATGAATTAGAATTATTCGACCTGAAATTTTCTGGTACTAACTCTTGCTAACGTGTGTTGTTAATCTGAAACATTTAGGACCGGTAGCAAACTAGGTAAGCTCTGTTCTACAATTGGTGGAAAGCAATATGAAATCAAAACAGCCTGAATTGATAGATAAGTTTAATAGACGAATTGATTACCTGCGAATTTCTGTGACAGATCGCTGCAACTTTCGATGTGTCTATTGCATGCCCGAGAAAATGACGTTCATGCCACGCAAGAATATTCTAACCTTGGAGGAGATTCTTACCGTTGCTAAATCATTTATAAATATGGGCACGCGAAAAATAAGAATTACGGGGGGGGAACCTCTAATTCGTGAAAATATAATGTGGTTATTTAATGAACTTGGTCGCCTGAACGGGTTGGATGAGTTACTGGTGACAACCAATGGCTATAATCTTGCTGAAATGGCAGGCCCGCTAAAAGAAGCTGGCGTAAGCCGAATCAATGTTAGCTTGGATACATTACAGAAAGACCGGTTTGAGAAAATGGCTAGGGTAGATGGGCTACGCAAGGTACTTGATGGCATACAAGAAGCCAAAAAAGTTGGATTTACTCATGTAAAGCTGAATGCAGTGATTTTAAAAGGTTATAATGACGATGAGATCACAAACCTTGTAGATTTTGCAGTAAACAATGAGCTAGATATTTCCTTTATCGAAGAAATGCCTTTAGGCATGATAAGTAGTCACAATCGTGGTGAGTGCTATATTTCATCAGATGAAATACTGGGCATTATTAAAAAATCTTACGGTATAGCGGAATCAAATTACCAAACAGGCGGGCCTTCGCGATATATCCATATTGCTGATTCCAAAACAGATCTAGGATTTATTTCGCCACATTCTCATAATTTTTGTGAGACCTGCAATCGGGTTAGGTTAACCGCTGAAGGTCGGTTATTACTCTGTTTAGGTAATGAAAATAGCGTGGACCTTAGGGAAGTAATCAGGTCAAATAAAGTCAGCGATAAAACATTGAGTGATCTAATTAAAACCTCAGTAAAAAGCGATAAGCCAGAAAAACACTATTTCGATTTTGATATGGAACCCCAGGTATTGCGATTTATGAATGCTACGGGCGGCTAATCCTCTCATAGTTATTATAGGGTAAATTAACCGTAAATACCTTTCCCTGGCATTGGTGCGAGAATACGCAGAATTAAAGGCGTTCTTAAAAAATGCACCGACTGATTTGATGACGATGACGATGCCGAGTATTGATAAGTGTTTTACAAATAAATTGAAGGGTATATTTCTGGAATACTATCGGCGCGGAGAGGGGTTTCCTGATTTTAAGCTAAGTTCTACAGGGTTCAATATGGCCCCGCAAACTCTGCGGCGAAAACTTAAAGCTGAAAATACAAATTACAAAGAAATTAAGGACGCCATTCGCCGTGACCTGGCCATAGACAAACTGATGCATGAAAACTTGCCAGTTGCCGATATAGCTGTGCAATTGGGATTTGTAGAGCCGGCCTCTTTTGCCCGGGCTTTTAAACAATGGACCGGAGTGAGCCCGGCCAAGTATCGTTCCAGTTTACAACTGTAATTATTTTTCCTGAAACTTCAGCCTTACCGTTTAATCTGGTGATTCAATGTGCGTAAACATTTTGCCATCAAGCTCAGACGCCTCTTTCACAATGACAGTTTTCACCATACGGATACAGGGGTGTAACTTGGACCAGTTGACTAATTTAGTGTGGATGGTGAATTAGAGAATGGCGCCTTAACTTATCTAAAGTTATCAGAGAACAAACCCAGGGTGAACGAGAAAAGGAAGGGCAGGCAGCCACCGTTGGGCATAAATTTGTCTAACCGGCGGGGGGGGGAGGCCAAATCCAGCGAAAATGTCTTTTAATAACTTGCCGTCAACAAATTTCCACGTGCATAGGTTCTTGGCCCAACGGGCACGTCTGTAATTACAGTCCTAATACGGTCAACATTACCGATATTAGCGTCACCCAGAGGGTAGTCACCGTTCATTTGTGTGGCCAATTTTAGTGTGCCAATACAAGCAGGTGAATGTAATCTGTGCACTTGTTTAGAATTATGAGTATAATCTTATACGAACTAAACAAGGCTCGGTTTGAGCGCCATAGGAAGTCACCTTGAGATACCCCGCCTCCCACAAAGAAGAAGTCCATCAGAAGCTGTTGAAAAATGCCAGCGAGCAGATACGGGAACTGGGTCTAGACAATGTATCCGTTAAATCTGTAATGAAATCTGAGCGAATGACCGTGGGCAGCTTTTATGCCCATTTTGACTCAAAAGATGACTTGCTTAAATCTGCTATCGAATATGCCTTTGCCACTACCAATCTTGAGTTTTACGATAAAATTGAAAAACGCACCGATGCCAGCTGGAACAAAAAAGTCATCGAACGTTACCTCAGCGACTACCATAGAGACACCATAGCGCTCAGCTGTCCGGTGGCAACGCTGATGAGTGAGGTTTCACGAGCCAGTGATGACATACGGGCAGCCTTTGAAAATAACCTGAAAGAGCTACTGAAACGCTTTGAGCCACGAGTTGGCAAAGCAAAGGCCACAGGCTTATTCGCACTTCTATCCGGCGGTCTATTGATGGCACGCTCAGTTGAAAGTGAAGAATACTCAGATGAGATATTAAACGATTGCATCAAGAGTGCGCGTGCCTTGATTAAGGGCTAAGGCACCTCTGAAAACAGGGTTATGCTGCTAGCTTTTTAATTTTGGCCTGCACAGCCGGGCCCAACACGGATAAATTTGCTGATATCCCACTCACTACGGTTGGCTTAGTCATCCGTAGCATTTATACATTTCAACGCCCACATTCAATACTTGTTATTCATGGCCTGGACCAAAGCCAGAAAGTGCTTTTCTGGCTGCTGAAATTGCCCTCACTATCCGACCATTGCTGGCTCACTAGTGAATAATCTCATTCATTGCAGGTCTCCTAATCCACTGTAATTGGTAATGGTCTGAGCTCAATTCACCTCCGCTACTTATTCAAAAATCCCTCCTCACCCCTGTAGCACCCTCAATAATAAGAATTTTGTTGGGCTTTACATTGTGTTATGACCATAATACTATTGAGTTATATTACGCTGATAATACTACATGAATCCCCCAATACGCCGATTAATAAATTGTTAAATCGGCCTGTTAGGAAACCATTTGGCTCAATTAGACCCGGAAATTAGGCCCATGTTTAACTTCATCGCCCATAACACCACCAAAATACATTTTGGAAAAAATCAAATTGCCAAGCTGTCAAAGGAAGTACCAAAAGATGCCAGATTACTATTTGTATATGGCGGTGGCTCCATATACAAAAATGGCATATACCAACAGGTGAAGGCGGCACTGGGTGATCGTTTTGTTATTGAGTTTCGCGGCATCGAACCCAACCCCAAGTACAGCACAGTTATTGAAGCGGTAAGCGTCGTCAAACAAAACCAAATTGATTTTATTTTGGCAGTAGGCGGTGGCTCTGTGATTGACGCTTGCAAGTTTATTGCAGCGGCCAGTCAATTCGAAGGGGAAGATCCCTGGGACATTTGCGCCAAGCAGGTACGCATTTCACAAGCTTTGCCACTTGGGGTGGTATTAACATTGCCTGCCACCGGCTCCGAAACAAACACCACATCTATCATCACCCGCGGCAATCACAAACTGCCTTTTATGAGCCCAAAGGTAAGGCCTGTCTTTGCTATTCTGGACCCTGAAGCCACCTACAGTTTATCACCTCGCCAGCTTGGCAATGGTGTGGTGGATGCCTTTGTTCACACCATGGAGCAGTACCTGACCTATCCGGTTAATGCCGCCATTTCTGACCGCTTTGCTGAAAGCATTCTGTTAACCCTGATCGAGGAAGGACCAAGAGTTCTAGATGATGAACCTGACTATGATAATCGTGCCAATATCATGTGGTCTGCCACTCAAGCCCTTAGTGGTTTAATTGCCTGTGGTGTGCCGCAGGATTGGTCAACCCATATGATCGGTCATGAACTCACGGCTTTATACAACATCGACCACGCCAGAACACTCTCTCTGATTCTTCCTTCAGTGATGAGGGTTTGCCGCGAATCAAAACGTGAAAAACTCATTCAATACGCCCAACGAGTTTGGAATTTACAAGATGAAAATGAAGACAACCTAATTGAAGAAGCCATTAATTTAACTGAAATTTTTTTCAGCAACATGGGACTGCCAGTGCGACTTTCAGAAGTAAACCTTGATGAAAATAATTTTGATGAAATTATCCTAAACCTAAAAAAGCACGGCATGACTAAACTGGGCGAACATGGCTCGTTAGATATTGAAAAGATTCGTAGCGTTTTATCACATAGCATCTAAAGTTCTCTCTACATTAGAGAATTCATAGGAAAAAATACGAGGATGAAATTATGACAAGTCAAACCGAAGAAACTATTAAAAAAGGCGTTATCTGTGCCAGTTGCGATATTGCCTGCCCATTGGTTAGCGAAGTAAAAGATGGCAAGGTGGTAAAGATCCGCGCCCACCAGGATAAAGGCCCATTAAAAGATTACATCTGTATGAAAGGGGTGAATGCTCCTAACGGTTTTTCCAGTGAACACCGTATTACCAAACCGCTAAAGCGGGTTGGCGAGCGCGGCAGTGGTCAATGGGAAGAAATCAGCTGGGAAACGGCGCTGGATGAAATTGCCGAGAAACTAACAGGCATCGTTGACCAATATGGTCCGGAAGCGTTAGCGGTTTCCACCAGCCAATGGAACACCTCCACCGACAACGGCATGGGCCGTCGCTTCATGAATTTGCTGGGATCCCCTAACTGGATTAGCGGTGTTGCATTGTGTGCAGGAAACACCGCCGCTGTGAACCGCATGACTTATGGCTGGTTCCCATGGCCCGATTATAGGAACACAAAGTGTATTGTTTTATTTGGCCACACCCCCAAAAAACACTCATGGACCCCGATTTACCATCAAATTCGGAAAGCCCAGAAAAATGGCGCCAAGCTTATCGTGCTGGACCCACGTCGCAATGAAAATGTCGATTCAGCAGATATCTGGCTGCCGCTTAAGGCCGGAACCGATGCAGCGCTAAGCTTGGGTTGGCTCAATGTCATCATAGAAGAAGAGCTTTATGATAAAGCCTTTGTTGAAAAATGGACCACTGGCTTCGAAGCACTCAAAGAACGTTTAGCTGAATACCCGTTAGCAAGAGTCGCAGAAATTACCGGCCTGGAAGAAACGCTAATTCGCGAATCCGCTCGCATGTATGCAATGGCCGATTCCGCTTGTATTCCATGGAGCCCCATTACAGATCAACAAGTCAACAGTACCTCTGCCATACGCTTGCAAGCCATATTGAGGGCCATTACCGGCAATTTGGATGCACCAGGGGGCGATGTTTTGCACGGCTTAAACCCTGAAGTTATTAACGAAGTTGAATTGGAATGGCATGAAATATTGCCACAAGCACAAAAAGACAAACAGCTGGGCAATGAACAGCACCCGGTATTTACCTATCGGGGCATGGAAGCCCTTAGAGAGCCTACAAAACGAGTGTGGGGTAGAGAATATGTCAACCTCATTACCGGCAGTTTTATGGCAGTACCTTATCGCACCTTCCAGGCCATGGCCTATGAAAAGCCTTATCCTGTAAAGGCTTTCTTTGCCCTCGGTAACAACGCATTACTGGGTTACTCGAACATGAAGCTCATTCGTGATGCCATGATGAATCAGGAATTGGTGGTGGCTCACGAACACGTGATGACCCCTACCGCGCAACTTTCCGACTATGTGCTTCCCGGTGATAGCTGGCTGGAGCGCAATCATTTGCAAGATTCATTAGGGTGGAATGCAAACATACTGGTATCTAACAAGAGTGTAGAGCCTCCTGGTGAATGCCATGGGGCGTTTGACTTTTGGCGTGGACTGGCGGTTAGAATGGGATTTGAAGAACATTTCCCCTGGGAAACCACTGAGCAGATTTTTGATTATCGCCTTAAAAATTTGGGAGTTAGTTTCGAAGAGTTTGCCAAAAATAGCTTTGGCCACACTCCAAAGGTAAAATTTAGAAAGTATGAAAATACAGGTTTTGCCACACCATCGGGAAAGGTTGAACTTAAATCCAGCATACTGGAAGATTTAGGATTTGATGCGCTGCCTTATTACCGTGATAGTCCTCAACCCAGTGAAGAATACCCTTTGCTGGTTTTCACGGGCGTGCGTGAAGATGAATTTTTTCAAACCGGGCACCGATTTATTCCTGAATTAAGAAAACGCAGACCTGAACCCAAATTCTTCCTTAACCCAAAAGATGCCAAAAACTTAGCTATCGAAAATGGGGAATGGATTTTCATTATAAATAAGGCAGGAAAAATTAAGGGCATAGCAGAAATAAGGGACGATATGCCGCCAGGTTTAGTACGGGCGCCACACGGTTGGTGGAAACCTGAAACAAAACAAGGAAAAGATTTTTTATCCAGTGCCTTGGACCTTTCCGATGCTCAGCTAACGATTGAGGAAGAAGGCTACATAGACACTGAACAAGGTATTCCTCATTTAAGAGGCCTGCCTTGTCGGGTCGAGAAAGCATAACTGTAATTCGAAATAAACTTTGTGGTTAACCTGAAATAAAGGTTAGCCACATATTTATTCGACAAAGACTAAATAACTCTGTTGTGGTCTAAAGGAATCGGACACTTTAATGAGAGACAATAACTGTCACATATTAAGGTGTCATGTGTAGTGGCATATAGAATTTTCCCACCTAACTAGAGCTAAATGGCTCATCCATAGGCAGGGGAATAGAGGGGGGATGGGTTAGGGTTTCCTTTTGATGTGCCTTCTAAATCTATTGATGTAGCGATCCTTCAACCTGGCAAGCTCCGTTGATTCATCCGGGCCAAGTGTGGAAGTGCAGTCAGCCGTTACCCGGTTTAATATGTCCGAGAATTCCACGACTGTAATGTTGGTCTTTAAGTTAGCCTGGTAGCAGTCCGTTAGATCCGCCTTAGCCTGCCATATTAAAGATGAATGCATCCACCTTCCAACGGTAATTGTAATATTATATAGAGCTTAGCTGCCTGTAAATTGAGGTCAATGGCAGTGCTTTAGGGCTAATTGATATCAGATACAGCTCAGACACTCAAAAAAATATTGCTCACTTTCCTAAGGAGGATCTAGGTTTATGTTATGTAAACCGCTGCAGAGATACGGGTAAATTAATTGGCGATTCCGGTTACTGGCATGTAGATTCGAGACATCAAAAGCTCGAAATTGGCGGTAGTTGGATTACTCCTTCTCGACAAAGAAAAAGGGCAGATACAGAGGCTAAATATTCGTTGCTTACGAGGCATTTGAAGACCTAAATGTCGAGAGTAGTCAAATCCGATATTTGAAAATAGCTGGTAAAGGCTTGCTTTAACCCAGACCATTGATATCGGTAATGACAACCTTGAACATTTAAATCTATGGCTGGGGGTCGTAAAACTGCAATATTTTTACAGCCAGCATTGCGCACGCTGTTATACAAAATCCCCCATTCATCAACGTCTCTAGCTTGTTTAGCAAAGCTTTGAGCGACGGTGTACTTATCTGGATGGTGATGGTCTATGTAGGCCTCTGAAGTGATGTCGATCAGCTGCTGTTTTACTCGGGTGACATAATTGCGCATTGTTAGTTCAGTGTCACCTTCCTTTGTGGCACTCAAAAAACTCGTTAAATGATGCATTGTTTCTTTGATTGCGGTTTCAATGTTTTCTGCTGCGTAATAAACGCCAAACCACTCAGGGGTACTAGGGATTTTCCCTCCTAAAAAGACAAAGTCCTCTACAGCCTCCGCCTGATATAGCCTACAGAGGAGCATCAACTTCAACATTACCCACGACTTGCCCCGTTCGGGTATGCTGCTGTGCTTTTTAGGCAGCATATATGGCAATCCAAAAGCGACTTCAAATCCTCATAGAGTCCGAAATTAGTAATTTATACAGCCCTCCCAGTTTCACGCTTGAAGAACGTCGATTTTATTTTGCTTTGAATGATCAGGAAGCCAAGGTCGCCAACGTTATCCGTAACCGGGCTCACCGCTGCTACTTTGTAGCTTTGCTAGGCTATTTCAAATCAAGACCTGTGGTTCTGAGTCCAAGTTTTGGGGATGTCGAAGAGGATTTACGCTTCATCGCCAAAGAGCAACTACCTGGCCCTAGCATCCGAAGATTCTCTCTGGATCAGAAGCAAAAAGATCGCCTTTATCAGAAGATATTTGACCTTCTAAACTATCAAAAATGGCGGGATAAACAGGATCGTAGCGTGTTAATTACACACTTACAGCAAATAGCCAAGTCATGGATCGAGCCCCGTTATTTGTTCGATGCGACCACAGAGTATCTATCCCTGTGCCGTATTGCGATTCCCAAATACACTGTGATGCAGACAGTGGTGAGCCAGGCGATGAAGCTGGAACGTGAGCGTATTACTTCTACTCTGCAAAATCTGCTATCAGAGTGGTTGTCGGCTAAGCTGGCAGACTTGATGGATGGCAAAGAGTCATTGCCACTATCTAAATTGAGGCTGTCTGCCAAGAGCTTTACTCCACCGGAACTGGAAAAGGAGCTCAAGGTGAACCGATTAATCGAACCTTGGATGAGTGAAGTTAACACCGTGGTTAAAACCTTATCGCTCTCTATTAAAAACCAACATCACTTTGCTTCGATGGTTGATTATTATGGGAGTAAACTCAAACGTTTTGACCGCTTTACTCAGCAACTCTATCTACTGTGCTACCTACAGGACCGTTCCGAGCAAAATAGTGAGCGCCTGGCCGACGGCTTTATCTATCACACCCGGAAAATCAATGAGCAGGCAAGGGCTTACGCGAAAGAAGCAGCTTACCGGGATTGGGAAGGTGCTGCGGCCAACGTCAGCAAGGCAGCAGAGTTATTGCACCTATTTATCGATGACACTATCGATGAAAAACAGTCTTTTAAGGCAGTAAAGGACCAAGCCCTGGAACTTCTAAAAAGCCGGGATATCGAGTCGTTATGCCTGTACCTCAATAAGCAAAAACGGGCGCTAGATGATTATCTCTGGGAATACTATGATCAACAGAAGGCCTTTTTGGAAAAGGTTTTGCGGCCAATCTTCTTGTGTCTGAACTTTCAGGCGACCCAGAATACGCAAGCTCTAGCGGCGCAACTGGCCATAACCAAAGATGAGCTAAATAACGGTGGTACACTCCATACCATGGATCGACGACTAATCCAGCGCAAGCAGAAGGATTACCTTATTGATAAGGAGGGTAACGCTTCGCAGGATCGTTTCGAGTGGCTATTGTATTTGCAGATTCCAAGTAAACTGAACGGACACCTCTACCTCCCGACTGTCATCAAGTTCCGTTCACTCCAAGATGACCTGGTTAGCAATGAGCGGTGGAAAGCCAAAAATAAAATGATCCAACAATCCATGCTTCCCCGTTTAATAGAGAAACCCAGCCGATTAATCGGGACGCTGTCCTTCAGCCTCAACAGTAAGCTGGAACAAGTCAGTCAGCGCATCAATACCGGTGATAACCAAAACGTTATCCTGCGTAATCGCACCGGAAAAACAAAGTGGCGACTGCCATCAACCAGTGTCAAAAGCATGCTGAACAATCCATTTTTTAACCAGATAAAACCAATCAATATCGCCGATGTATTGCGCTACGTCGACCAGGAGACCGGCTTTCTGGGCAACTTTGAACATGTACTACCCATTCAGTCGAAAGGCCGTGCCAATGTGAATGACTTGCTGGCAGTCATTATTGGTAACGGTACCAATTACGGACTGTACGGCATGGCCAATATCTCCGACCGCGCCTATGATCAGCTCAAAGGTATCCAAGCCAATTACCTTCGGCCGGAAACACTGAACAATGCCAATGATGTCATCAATAACTCAGTCGCCAAGCTGGCAATCTTTAAACACTACAATATCCAGGAAGACCTAATTCACGCAAGTACCGACGGGCAAAAATTCGAGAGCCGGTTGGAGACTTTTAAAACGCGGTACTCCTCAAAATACTTTGGTACGAACAAAGGGGTCTCGGCCATCACTTTGATCGCCAATCACGCAGCTCTAAACGCCAAGGTTATTGGCTCGAACGAACATGAATCCCACTACATCTTCGATTTGTTGCAAAGTAATACTTCAGAGATTCGGCCTGATGTATTATCGACCGATACCCATGGGGTTAATCACGTAAACTTTGCCTTGTTGGATCTATTTGGATACACCTTTGCTCCGAGATACGCACAGTTCGGCAAGGTCATTGAAGAGATGTTCAGAGTCAGTGAAAACAAAGATCAGGACGTAACACTGAGTTTAAAAAAGCCGATCAAAACAGACCTCATCATTGAGCACTGGGATACCATTCAGCGTATTGCCATCTAGCTTCAGGAGAAAAGTACCACTCAAGCGATCCTGGTGCGCAAGTTATCTGGCTACAGTAAAAACCACCCTTTATTACAGGCCCTGAGTGAGTACAACCGCATGATCAAAGCCATGTATTTACTGGACTACATCGACGATGCTAGTCTTCGGGGATATGTACAGCGAGCGCTGAACCGAGGCGAAGCCTACCATCAGTTACGACGTGCCATTGCATCGGTTAATGGTAACCGGTTCCGGGGTTCGTCGGATTATGAAATTAGTTTGTGGAATGAGTGCGCACGATTGCTCACCAACGCCATCATCTACTTCAACTCAATGATATTGACCCGCTTGCTGAGTCACTTTGAACACATTGGCGATGAAGAAAAGCTGGGGATTACAAAGCAGGTGTCGCCGGTCGCTTGGCACAACATCAATCTGAATGGGACTTACAGCTTCGACTTTGAACGAAATCCGATCGATATCGAAGAAATAATGCGGCCGATTACCGATTATAGGGGGAATGCCTAAGTTAATGCACCTCTGGAGGTCAAGGCTGACGGGGGCTGCAACGGATCATGTCTTTTTAGGAGGGGAAATCCCCAGTACCCCAACGTGGGTTCAGTGGCCTTATCCGGTGAAGTGACTCACAAGCTGGATGTGCCGGTGCAAATTAACGGCCCAACCCTAATCACAGCTTTGCTCGGTGCCAACCTGGCCAACGACAAAGCCACAGGTGAAGCATTACAGGCAGCAGGAGCTGCGTTACAAGCGGACCCTACGAATGTGACCTTGCAGGCTAATGTTGCCACGGCGCAAGTTAACTATGCTGCGGCTCAGGCCGACAATAACGAACTGGACATGCAGGTCTTTAACGCCGCCGAAGGCAGTGAAATTGAAGGTTTCCGTTTGTTTGACGTATCCCAGGTTCAAATGACTGCCATTCAGTTTTTTGATCAGGTGGCAGGTGCCAGTCGCGTGACCCTAATAGGTGAAGCGGCCATGACCTACGTGCACAGCTTTGATGAAGACAGCTCACTTAAGTTTGGACGTAACGATATTTTTGGTCATCCAAACGTCACCGACAATGATGGTTTTGTCACCGAAACCTCGTACGGCTACCGTGCCCGTGTATCGGCCGATTACACAGATGTATTTGCCGGTATTAATCTTAAACCCACGGTGTCTTGGAGCCACGACGTGGAAGGTTATGCCCCGCAACCCGGTGGCGCCTTCCAGGAAGGTCAGCAAACCCTGGGCCTAAGCGTGGAAGCCAGCTATCTGTCCATGTATAACGCAGCCCTTTCCTATACCCAGTACATGGGTGGCGATTACAGCACGGTGAGCGACCGTGACTTCGCCTCTATTAGCATGGGCGTGCAGTTTTAGTCTTTTAAAATTAGCTTAAAACTCACTTAGAAATAGATGCAACAGATACTTGCG
>Ga0209292_1004137_pt1 | contig 15527 bp, 14 predicted proteins | sample GOMGulsemesocosm_2_FD_184634 | JGI IMG/M metagenome (GOLD analysis project Ga0209292, IMG submission 184634) | Methane-oxidizing microbial communities from mesocosms in the Gulf of Mexico - GOM9C Gulf of Mexico (SPAdes) (version 2) | ecosystem: Environmental > Aquatic > Marine > Cold seeps... | reverse complement strand
CGAGCAACAAGGCTAATGACTTAGAAAAATTACTACCGCATTTATTAGATAATCTGAATCAAATTTTCAAAAAAACTAGTTTTGACCCACTCACCTGCACAGAAACAATTACTATCTCAGTGCCGTCTGTGCTTTGTTATCCCGTTTTATTACCCTTTATTTCAAAGCTAAGTAAACTAGCCCCCAACATTTGTATTGTCGATTTACCGATTGAAGCAGATCCTTTTACTTCGTTAACCAAGGGAAAATATGATTTTGCAATACACACCTCAAAACCACACAATAACGACATTAACTTTACCCCGATTGGTACAATCAAACCGCTGGTGTATGCGCGCAAGAGTCACCCGCTAGTTAATAGTAAAAATAAAGTAGATTTGGCCGCCTTAGCAGAATATAAATTTATTTATTATCAAATTGGTGCGGAAGAAAGCACTAGCTTTGAAAGCCCCGCCGACAAAGTATGTAAGCGCATTAATTTCAACCCGACTATCGTCACTCGAAGTAGTCACTTTAGTATGTTAACTGCACTGTTAGCGAATAATGACTTTTTACTGATGTCAGCGGATCTTTTAATAAAATCTACTGACTTTGCGGAGAAATTTGTGCCTGTTTATCAATTTGAAGTTGAAGCGGATGAATCGGTAGAAATATTATTACTAGAACATCAGCGCGTAAAAGATAGCGCTGCTCAACAATGGGTTAAGCAGCAGCTGATTGAAAGTATTGCTATCTTCAAAGAATAGGAAACTTAAGTAACTTGCACACATTTGCTATTTTTTTGGCTGATGAAACTCAATAACATTACGATCTGGGTCGCGAATAAAAGTAGATGAACCAGTAGGGAAAACTACTGGTCCTTCACTAATTTCAATATTCAATGCATTAAGCTGAGCAACCACGGCGTCCATATCATTTACCTCTAAAGCGACATGGGTATAACCTGCTTTTTTCACTGGTTCATCCATCAATACATTGTTGTCTGTTGGCGCGGCAGCATTTAAAATAAAATTGATATTCACGCCACTGGCATGCTCCATTATGGCAACAGGCTCAGGACCTACCGGACCTACTAGAAACTCAAAACCTAGTTGTTCGTAGAATGCACGTGATACCGCCAAACTATGTACACGTATACCTAGATGATTTACTCGAGTGATCTGTTTCATAATTGAACCTTCTTAGTTTCAGTGTCTTCGTCACAGTCACCTTCGTGACAGGTATTGATTTTATCTTGTTCTTTCAAGTCATTAGTTAATACTTGTTTGAGCACTTCCATACGTTGTTTGACCGCAATACCATAGGTATGATCATCACCCCATACATCCATCAACAATTGCATCGACTCGTTATCATGCTCGGCAAATATTTTTCCCGCACGCTCAGACGTTTCTTGGCTATTGCCTAGTAAGGTTAATGCTTCAACACCTAAGTTTAATGCTGAATCAAAGGTTTCACGCTTGAAAGAAGTTACGCCTAACTTCATTAATTCATAAGCATGTCCGCGATCTATAGCTCGAGCAACAATAGCTAGGTTGGGATAATGCTTTTTGGCCATTGCCGCGATTTCTAAAATCTTGTCAGCGTCATCAATGGCAATCACCAATAATTTTGCTTCTTCAGCACCTGAAGCATCGAGTAAATCTTTGCGAGCAGCGTCACCATAGTTCACTTTGGTAACAAAACGTTTTACCATTTCAATCTGGCTTGGGCTGTGGTCAAGAATCGATAAATGATAACCTTGTGCCGTTAATAACCGACCAATGATTTGCCCAAAACGACCATAACCAGCAATGATCACATTGCTTGTTGCTTCCATGTTTTCTGGTTTATCAAACTCAGCTTGGCTGTTATTAGTATTACTCAACATTTTGTCGTATATCATCAATAATAACGGCGCCGTCAACATAGAAATAGCGACGACTAAAGTGGTTAACTTGGTTTGCTCCGGCGTTAATATATGTAGCGAGGTAGTTAACGAGAGCAAGACAAAGGCAAACTCTCCACCCTGTGCTAATGCCAAGGTAAACAATAACTTTTGCTTGCCTTCCATCTTAAAGAAAATAGCCAGTAGGTATAAAACTAACGCTTTTATCGCGATCAATCCGACAACCAATAATATAACCGTTGAGAATTGCTCAAACAGCAACGGAAAATCTATAGAAGCGCCGACGGCGATAAAAAACAAACCCAGTAATAAACCTTTGAACGGTTCAATATCTACTTCTAATTCATGTCTAAATTCACTTTCAGCCAAAACTACACCCGCTAAGAAGGTGCCTAATGCTGGCGACAAACCAATTTTTTGCATGATAACGGCTATCACGATGACTAAAAATAAAGCGAATAAGGTAAATAATTCACGAAGACGTGTTTCTGCTATATACCTAAATAGAGGCGCAGAAACGTATTTTCCTGCCAGAATGATGCTAGCAATCACAGCAATTGAAATACCGACTTGCAGATAAACGGGATAATGGGCAATTAAGTTACCGTGATCAGACACGCTGCCTACAATATCGCTAAAAGCTAATAAGGGTAATAGTGCCAAAATAGGAATGACGGCAATGTCTTGAAAGAGTAAAACTGAAAAGGCGTTTTGCCCAGCTTCTTGTTTGGTCCAGCCTTTCTCACTCAAGCTTTGCAGCACAATGGCCGTTGAAGATAACGCTAACATTAAACCTATCGCCATAGAAGTTTGCCACTGTAACGCAAGTACCTCTTTGCAGATGACAAAAATAAGCAGTGTAGTGAGCGTAACTTGAAGACCACCTAAACCTAGAATTGAGTGCCTGAGTTTCCAAAGCCTAGATGGTTGTAATTCTAATCCCACCAAGAACAACATCATCACCACACCAAACTCGGCAAAGTGCATGACATCGGTTTGATCGCCAACCAAGCCTAATAAAAATGGCCCGATAAGAATACCTGCCAATAAATAGCCGAGTACAGAGCCCAGCCCCAAGCGCTTAGCGACAGGTACCGCTATAATAGCAGCGGCTAAATAGACAACAGCAAGTTCTAGCATCTAGTTCTCCAAAAAATAAAAGTGACCACAAGTTAATATCAATAACTTTACTGCATCCTACCGCTTATACCAAAGACATAAGTCAAATTAAAAAAATCCTTTAAAATAAGCAGTTAGAATAATACTTTCAATTAATCTTGTTATCTTTACTCTATTTTCGTTTTCGGTATTCATGATAAAACTCCTACTGCCTTAAAACGTCTGTTGAGATGCAAAATAGAGACAAAAAATAACGTCACCAACGAACATAATGCCATGGTGTAATTCATGGTAGTGGCATCAATACTTACGTTAATACTCACTACAGCACTAGCTAGCGCACCTAAGCCAAACTGCAACACACCATTGATGCCAGAAAGCACACCCGTATTGCCTTCTACGCTGGCTAAGGCGGCTGAAATGGCATTCGCTGCTGTCAGCCCTAATAAACCCACATATAAAATAACACCCAGCACCACATAAGCTAATGATAGATGTAGATAAGCGACTACGGCTAAGTAAACACCGACGGTTGCCAATAAAACCCCGGCGACAATGAGCTTTTTAGTGGCATCAACATTTTTTAATAAGCGTGCATTAAGCAGATTCATGCTGATCATAGCTACCGCATTTAATGCTACTAACCAGCTAAATTGCTCTGGCGTGGCGCCAAAATATTCCATATATACAAAAGGAGAACCCGAGATAAAAGCAAACAAGCCTGCAAATGCACTACCGCCAGCTAAAATGTATGACATGGTTGTACTATTCGAAAAAATAGCACGGTAGCCATCAAACAAGGAAACTAAATTAAGTGGCTGTAGCTCAGATTGTACATTTCTTGACGGTAATAGACGAAGCTGAGTCAGTAATACCACTAGCGCCAACCCTGCAAGTACCAAGAAAATCCATTGCCAGTTTAATGCCAGCAGTATTTGGCTACCGATCATAGGTGCAATCATCGGCGCTATAACAACACAAGCCATCACGTAACTAATAATTTGGTTACTATTTTTACTGCCATAAAAGTGAAAAATCAAAGCAAAAACAACCACTGAGCTACCACTAGCAAAGGCTTGCACTGCTCGCCAAAAATAGAGTTCTTCAATAGAGCTAGTAAACGCTATCATAGTGCTGGCGATGGCAAAGACACTTAAACCAATGCTGAGTAATTTGGCTTTGTTCATTGAATCGGCCAACGCGCCTAAAACCAGTTGCCCCAAGGCAAAGAATATTAAATAAATTGCAACGGAAGCTTCAATAGCATCAATTGAGCTACCAAAGTATTTCGCCATGCTCGGTAAGCCGGGTAAATACATATCAATGGCAAACGGTGACAACGAAAAAATCATTGCCATCATAATAACAAACGGCCAGTAGCCAATTTGTGGTGATGAATTAGTTGTCAAAATGAACCTTTTTCTATCTTAACTTTAAGGTTGATTAGTTTAATTAAAATACCAGTAAAGATTAATACAGTAAAAGTACAATCATTGTTTCCATATGGCATGCAATTACAAATTTAAAGAGACTACCTGCTTTCCTTTATTTAAGATGGAGATATAAACAACTTTACAAGTAGATTCAATAAATGAAGTACTGGTTGAAACAAATCGCTATTTTTGGCGTGATTTTTCTTATCATGAGCTTTGCCGTCGATACATGGCGCACTAAGGATATTGACCGACAAGCGCTGCCCGAACTACAAGGGCTGACGATAAATAACCAAACCATAGATTTAAAAGCGCTCAGTTTTGAAAAACCCGTGTTAGTGTATTTTTGGGGCACATGGTGCCCTGTTTGCTCTGTGGTTAGTCCTTCAGTTGATACTATTTCACAGTATTACCCTACTTATAGTATTGCCATGCAATCGGGGGACAATGAGACAATAAAAAATTACATGAATAAAGAAGAGTATCAATTTAAGGTTATCAACGATGATAACAATGACATCGCGAGATCGTTGGGGGTGCAAGTAACGCCTTTAGTGATGGTGATTGATCAAGGTGAACTTGTTAACTTCACCACAGGTTATGTCAGTTTATTTGGTTTATGGTGGCGCATTGCTTGGGCCAGTTGGTAAGTAAAATATTTTATTGAAAAGACCCTCTAATACGGCACCGTATAGAGAGGGTAAATACAGTCACAATGGGCTTATATTTAACCCTAACTAAGCCGAACTCGGCTTTAGTTGTAACTATTAAAGGAATAACATGAGCAACGATTTAATTATTCGCCCTGCTAACGACGCCGATCGTGAGTTCATTTTTGGGCTGTCACCGCGTTTATCGGAAGTGGCTGGTTTACCTTGGCATAGTGAGACGGTAATGCAAAAAATGCAAAATGATTACATTGCCGAAGTTCTGGATAAACCTAACACCACGCAGCTCACCTTGATTGCTGAACTTAATAAGATTGCTCTGGGTTTTATTCATGTTTGTTCGCATAAGGATGAGATTTCCAATGAAACCTGTGGAACAGTTCCTTTACTTGCCGTATCTCCAACAGCACAGGGAAAAGGCGTTGGTCAGTCATTAATAAAAGCAGCAGAGCTTTGGGCAAAAGAACAAGGTTATCGGTTATTACACCTTGAAGTATTTGCTAACAACAATAAAGCGTTAGATTTTTATCAAAACCAAGGTTTCAAGGCAGAAACCCTGCATATGATTAAAGAAATATAACCCATACCTGCTTTACTATACTAAATAAAAGGCCAGCTTTAACACTGGCTTTTTGATAAGTTAGCCAAAGAAGTAATCTATAGCCATCGAATAAATTAAGCATCTACTACGATTACTTCACCGGTAATAAAACCATCTACTGAGCGCTCAAAGGCCTTACCAACTAATGCACCCGGCACAGGCTGAAAACCTGGCATCATTTCACCATACACTTCCCATGCTTCAGCCAAAACCGTTGGGTTCACTACGTTAATTCGAGTGTTTCTTGGCATTTCTAACGAGACACATTTTACAAAAGTATCAATAGCACCACTCGTTGTAGCATCGGCAATGGCAAACGGGATAGGTTTTTTATTCAAAATACCACTGATTAAGGTAAATGAGCCACTGTCAGCAATATACTCTTGACCTATACGCACTAAGTTTATCTGTCCCATCATTTTGCTCATGATAGTTGTCATCCATTGTGCTTCAGTCATTTCAGTGAAATTAGCGTATTCACAAAATCCGACTGTGTTTACTACCGCATCAAAGTGACCCACTTTTTTATATAGGGCACGAATCGATGCTTCGCTGGTGATATCAACAATATGATCTACATCGCCTGAACGACCTGCAGTAATCACCTTATGGTTACCCAAACCTGTTAATGCTGCTTGACCCATTTTTCCTAACGCACCGATTAAAATAACTGTTTTCATTGTCTGCTCCATTTATATTTTGTAATTGATTTATTTGACTTAGCCGAAGGTGTTCCGACTTGATGAAGAGAGTTTACAAAGCCACCTAAACAATTAGAAACAAACCTTTGTTGTTAGTGATACAAGGTTTTATTGTTATGCTGCAGGTTTAGCGGTAAATTGAGCGATATTCGTGACTGAGGTGGTGAAAATTAATGAGTAAGTTAGAGCGATTAGACATAAAACAGTTAAGGGTTTTTCAGGCTTTGATCCGTGAAAAAAATGCTTCTAAAGCCGCTAACCAATTGGGGTTAACCCAACAAGCGGTAAGCGAACATTTAAAGAAATTACGTGATATTTTTGATGACCGGTTGTTTCTGAGAAAGACCAATGGTTTTCTACCAACACCGTTTGCAGAAGTCTTATCACACAATGTTGATAAGCTATTAAATGATTTTCAGGCCTTGTTATCACCTAGTGTTTTTGATGCCAAGACCATAGATGGTACTTTTGTTATTGCCGCCACAGATTATGCTCAGCAGGTCGTTTTACCTAAGTTAGTGGCAACATTGAGACGAGAATCACCACATTTAAAACTTATCGTCAGGGATTTTGAAATTGATAAATTGCATGATTTAATGGAAAGTGGCAAAGTTAATTTAGCTATCGCCTTTCCTGATTATATTCCTGATAGTTACCCCATTTTAAAGCTATTTGAAGAGCAACATATTTGTGTGGCATCACCGAATTCTTCTATCGCTAAGACTAAGCCGACTTTAGCCGATATTGCCCAATACCCAAGCATTATTGCTTCACCATCAAGACCAAACTTTAAAGGTTCAATTGATGACTGGTTCAAAACGTTCGGCTTAAAACGTAATATTGTTGTCTCTGCACCCTGTTTTTCTATTGTACCCATGTACTTAGAAACCACTGACTCAATTGCTTTTTTACCCTCGAGGGCGATTAAAGGTTTAGATTTAATCGAAATAGACCTTAAAGAATCTCCCGATAAGTTTGATGTGATTGCCGCTTGGCATCCTAGATACAATGACGATGCTTTACAAAAGTGGGTTATCTCATTACTCGAGGTTGAGTAATAATATCTAAATACGCATTAGAAAAAAATACTGTCGCTTTTATTCAATCTTTACGCTTATTTAATCTTTAACATTACCAACATAGAAATAATTAAACGGTAGGTAGTAAATAATGATTAACATTAAAAAAATTGAATCTCTAAGTGAATTAACCGCACTAAAAAGCGCGTACTTTAACAGCTCGATTGTGCCACTCGATGGCATGTGGCACTTTGGTTTTGTGCCTATGGCTAAACACTTTGGCTTTTATGTTGCTCACAGTCTCATTGGCTTTTGTTGCGTTAATGATGACGCTTACCTATTGGAGTTTTATATTGAGCCAAATTATCATAATTTTTCTCAAGAATTATTTACATTAATTGCTCAGCAAAACAGTTCAATCATCGGCGAAGTCAAAGGCGCATTTGTTAGCACTTCCGAGCCGAGTTATCTGGCTTTATGTTTGGACAATTCAGTGAGCTTTAAAGTGAATGCTTTGATGTACCAGCACGCATCTAAGTTGATTGATGATCAAAATGATAGTATTGACATGCAACTCGCTTGTGCTGAACAGTTAACCGAATTTGTCACTTTTTCCGTCACTAATATTGGTGCCCCTGAACAATGGCTAACTCAATATTATGGTAATTTAATTGCACGTAAAGAGCTATTTGGTTACTGGCATAAAGGACAATTATTAGCTGCGGGGGAATGTCGCTTATTCGATCAATATCAAACTGAATACACAGATCTAGGCATGATAGTTGCCCAGTCGGCACGTGGACAGGGCCTGGCAAAAAAAGTCTTAACCTATCTAACAAAACATGCAGATAATCAAGGACTAAAAGCCATTTGTTCAACTGAGAGTAGTAACATTGTTGCTCAAAAAGCCATTAGCCATGCAGGGTTCACCTCTGCTCACCGTATCGTGCAATTTGAATTTAGCCAAGGATAGAAAAACTCTACTTATACCCTTGGCTATATAATATGTTTAGCTTAAAGTAGTTTAAACGAGAGCCCTAAGGTGTGTGATGATACATTGGTTGAAATCCCCTAAGAATCGAGAGCTTGCTAAATATATTGATTGCTACTGGTTCCTTGAGAAGTTACCCAATAGTGAGGGTAATGATTACCCTAAACTTAATCCTGATCCCGCAGCGCATTTAATAGTTACGCTGCCCGAGCAAAGCTTTCAATATAAGAGTGATAAGGGAGTGATTCAAGTTGAAGGTAGTCATTGGTTAAACCCTTATGAAAAAACCTATACTTTAGATCACTCTATGGCAGTTGCCTGTATTGGTATTAAATTTCATGTCGGCGCACTCTATTCATTGCCAAAAATTAATGCCTTGCAAGGTGAGGCGATGCAAACATTAATCAATAGTATTGATACCATTAATTTTGACGATGTTTTTTTAGATGACCTTAATTTAAACGAGCTAAACCTAAACGAGAGTAACTTAAGCGACTGTAATCTAAGTGGCAACACTCAGGTGGATGAACATACATTGCTTGCGTTAGCGAGAAGCGAACCTGATGATTGCTGTACACTGTTGGATAACTTATCTCTGCCTTGGCTTTTAACATGCCATGAAGATAACCACAGTGAAACGACTCGGCGAATACTGCCACTTCTCTCTAATACAGAAATTAATAAATTAGGTAATATTTTGCACTGCTCTCAACGTACGTTAGAACGCAGTTTTTTAAAAGTAACTGGCTTAACGCTGAAACAGTGTCAATCGATGAACCGACTAGAAGCAATTTTGGAGTTTCTTTACCAGCGCCAACAAAGCGAGATTGATTGGGTCGACATTGCGTATCAATTTGGTTTTAGTGACCAACCACACTTGATTCGTTATTTAAAACAACAACTTGGATTAACACCGCAAGATTATGCCCAACAACGCGGTTTTACTATCGACTTATACGGTAGTGTTGACTCAATATGATTGTCTGCTAGGCATGACCAAACAACCTAAAATTCCAACTTTCTACTTCGTTAGTTGCTAAGCGATCCACAACTCTACTCATCCAAGAATCAGATAACTTACTTTGCTGTTTTAACGTGAGCAGCTTTTCTTTATTAAGTGGATCACCGAAAAATGTCTCACATACCGCATTTATCGTCATGGCGTTTTCAACTCGAGCAATTAGCTCTAAAGGTTCATCAACACTGACCATACCTGGCTGAATCACCCGGTATAACCATCCACATCGACTAACTTCTTGCATCTCCACTGAAAAATTTTCAATATCCCAACGTTCGCTTAGTTTAAAACAAGGTGAGCGTGGCTGACTCACTTCAATAATGGCTTCGCCCCACTGATAGCGGTCACCCACACAAACATTATGCTCTGTCATACCAACTGAGCTAAGATTTTCACCCATGCCTGCAGCTTGCCAATCGACTTCATTAGCATATTTTTCCTGCCAATAAGCATAATGCTCAGCCGGGTATTGATGCAATGCGCGCTCAAGCCCACCATGGTGAACTTTATCTCCACACTCATCACCTGCCAACCCTTCAAGTGATAAATACAAGCTGGTTTTAACTGGATGTTTATCTATCGCTGTTTCCATACCGTAGCGTATTGCTACTTTGCCGCAGTAAATATTCGTTAGGTAGTGCTTGCTTTGCATAGGTAATCTTATAGCTTTGATGGTAACTGTTTTAACGCTGAATAGTAGAAAAACAGACAGACCAAAAACCATAAATCCTTAATGAGAAAATGTCCTGTCGTTGATAGTAATGTTTCATTTGATAATGAACCAGAAAAACTTATTAAAAATGTCTGAGTCACAACAAATACCATGCCTGACATAACAATTGCAGGTGCTGCTAATTTTGGATAGTAGATCGTTAAGATTAAAGCGACCACAGCGATTAAATCATAAACCCCGATGATATTCGAGGTTGCTTGAATACTGAAAAAATTATACATCCACCCCATAAAAGGAGAGCTTTTGACCAAAGCTTCTATGCCTTGTGCTTCAAGGAGAGTGAACTTCATACCACCAATCCAAAGCAAGACAATCAACACTGGAATAATACTTAGCCAAGCAGACAACATTACAGATAAAGACCGCTTTGTTAGCATTATGCCTATCGATAACAAGGCAAAATATTTAATCACACCTTGCCCTGAGCCTATAACCGGGAAACCACCCATAGATGCTATCCACATAGAATTACTCAACAACGAGCCTAAAGGCACTATACTTATCGCTATCAGTAAATAACCTAAAACAGACCTCAAGTTATCTTTATTTATAGATAAAAAGGCCAAAATTGCACTAGTGATAAAAGCGCCCGCAGCAATCAAATTGAATATTTTTGCTGGTAATAAATCAGAGATGAGATAAAAGTCAGTCGTTAAGCTTATATGTTTATGAGGGCCCAACAGCAGCATACTTAACCCTAAAAGAGCTGTAGATATACCAAGTAAAAGTAGTGAAATGTTCATATGAAGTGGCTTCATAAAAATCCTGTTTGCATTAACATAATAAGTGCCAATAAGACCTGATAAGCTAGATTTTATTTCAGCAAAAATTTAAGACGCTAGTGGCAGATCCACAGCGAGGTAAAAAATTGTCTGATTGGGCAAAACAGGTAGGGGCCTCAGAAAGAACATTATCAAGGTTATTCACCAAAGAGTTCGGCATGACATTTACTCGAAACTAGCCTATCCGTGCAAGAAATAGCGTTTAACGTCGGCTATAACGCCGATTCACCTTTTATTTATGCCTTTAAAAAACTATTTAAACAAACGCCACAGCAATATAGAAACAGTGGCTTTAAACTTAGCTCAAGAATAAACGCAGGGTAAATTCCTTATTAGCTAAATGATAGAGTGATATTCATTTACTCTAAATATCGACCCCTTGGATTACAAAATACGTTGGCCAAATCTCTCGTACCTCAGACTCCCACACAGGATCTACCCTGCCACTCGCCGATTGTAAAAGCCAAAATCTTGCCCAGGTGCGAACAACTTTGCCTGACTTGCTTAACTTTAATGGAGTGAATCGGCGCTGATAAGAATGACCATCATACTCAACAACCGCATTATTTCTGGCTCTTTTATACAATAAATCTAATGCTGTGCTAATTATCTCTACCTCAGACAACGCCAATAAGCCTTGTCCTTTTAAACTAGCAAGTATGTCAGCTCTCTTTATACTCGCCTGCATATAATCATCTATATATGGTGTATAAACCATACCCGTTAAACCATAAATAGCCGCACGTTCTCTGTCTGCCAGTGCTTTTAACGGTATAATTAGCTCATTTATCTCATCTAATTCACTGAGACTATAACGCTTAGATTTCAATGTAGGCACTTGTCACTCCAATAACCTCGAAAATTCGTAACTTATTCATCAATGTGATCAACGGCAATAGCCGCCGCACCTGGTCGTCTTGGATCAGCCGCACCTAAAAACACACCATTGTGTTTCATAATACTTTGCAAACTACCTAACGAACTAGATACTTCAACTGTGTAACCCATTGTTTTTAGTTTATCGATAGTATCTGCAGAGGTATTTCTTTCAACGTATAAAATATCAGGCTGCCACTGATGATGGACTCGTGGTGCTATAGTAGCCTCAGCGATATTCATTTTAAAATGCAAGACATTGACCAATTGCTGAAATACAGCGGTGATGATTTTGCTACCACCGGGTGTACCTGTGGCTATATATGGCTGACCATCCTTAAGTACAATAGTCGGCGTCATTGAGCTAAGCGGCCGCTTATTTGCTTCAATGGCATTGGCCGTGCCGCCGATTAAACCATAACTATTTGGACTTCCTGGCTTTACTGAGAAATCATCCATGGTGTTATTGAGTAAAATTCCTGTGCCAGGAATGGTAATACCGCTGCCGTAATTATGGTTTAAAGTATAAGTATTGCTCACCACGTTGCCTGCAGCATCCATTACAGAAAAATGCGTGGTATCAGGGCTTTCATATTTATTCGGTTTACCTGCTTTAATCTTACTTGAAGGTGTTATTTTATTAGGCTTAATATCTTTACTTAGCGCCTGAGCATATTTTTTACTCGTTAAGCCATCACTAGGCACTTTAACAAAGGCTGGGTCACCTAAAAAAGTACTGCGGTCGGCATAAGCGCGCTTAAATATTTCAGCTTGCAGGTGTATCATGGCGGCAGAGCCTTGCTGCACACCTTCTAAATCCATGGTTTCAAGCATATTTAACATTTGAATAAGGTGCACACCACCAGAGCTCGGTGGTGGCATAGTTAATATTTCATAACCACGAAATGTACCGCGAATAGGCACCTCTTCTTTTACGGTGTAATCCGCTAAATCTTTTGCCGTAATAAGGCCGCCCCCCTGCTCCATTGCCGCAACTAATTTCTTGGCGATGTCACCTTGATAAAATCCTGATTTACCCTGTTTTTGTAAATACTCTAAGCTATTAGCGAGATCTTCTTGTATAAAAATATCACCAGCAAGGTAAGGCTGGCAATTTTCTTTTAAATAGACTCGGCAGGTTTCTAGAGTACGCGAGAGGAACATTTGTTCCTTATAAAAAAATCGCGCCATATCATCATCAACAACAATACCCTTTCGCGCTAATTTTTTTGCCGGTTTAATGACCTCGGCCCAAGACATTGAACCGTAATTTTCAAGAGCGTAATGCAAACCAGCCACAGTGCCCGGCACCCCTGAAGCTGATAATGTTTTCAGTGATTTACTCACTATAGGATTACCATGTTTATCAAGAAAAACATCTTTATAAGCTAAAGCTGGAGCGGTTTCACGGTAATCTATAGCGATTGTTTTATCTTTATCAGCCAAGTGCACCATCATAAAACCACCACCGGCTAAATTCCCCGCTCGTGGTAAAACAACAGCTAATGCAAAGCCTACAGCGACAGCAGCATCAACAGCATTACCACCTTGCCTTAATATATCCGCCCCCACTTCACTGGCAATACGTTTTTGACTGACAACCATACCCTTTCTACTGATAACAGGGTGGTTTACGTCATAATAATCAACCAACTGCCATAATTTAAGAGGCTCTTCTGGTTTAATCCTTTGATTGATAGTATTAATAATGTCGGCCGTACTAGCACCACTCGTAGTGGCGAAAATGGTCGCAAGAAGTCCAACTAGGGTTATTGATGAAGATCGCTTGGTTATTCGAAGATTACTTTTTGAAAATAAACACTGTCTTATACTGTTAATAAAATTATTTAGCATGGTTATTTCTAAGTTCCATGTGATGTTCCAGCGAAGGAAGTATGCTTGAATGAACTTTCCAGCTTTTACCAGAGAGTTTTTATTTTAATAAGTTAGTTTGATTACCTTTAACCCTAAGCCATTCAATCTATAAATGACACTTGTTAGGATTGTAAAACATTTCAATAAAATTAAGTATCTCTGCTTGGTATCATTACGTGTAGATTCTATATCAGAAGATAGTAGTTGCTGATATTTACTTAATAATAATATAATTTACACTCCTCCGATTAAAAGGATTTAATATTGCTTCCGTTAAAGAAAAAAATTAGAGACGAACAGACAATTAAAGGCATCCTAGACAAGATGCCTGATAGTGTTGCTGAGAGCTTTAATGATGAACAATTAACTCATTTATTCACTATTTTAGGTTCAAGAAGTTGGGGTAGGCATTCTATAGACTTAAGGGGAACGTTTAAAATCCCCTTCTATAAATGGCGTTTTTATTATGTTTTTCTAACAGGAAAAAATCACCGGGATCTAACCAGAAAAGAAAAGAAAATATCATTAATAGGCCAAGCGCTATTTATCAGTATCTTCTTATTCCTTTGCACTGGGTTAGGTTTACTTATCCTGTATTTAATAAAGTCTGCTTTAGGAATTGATATATTTCCAAACTTTTCATTCGGTATTTGGACCTGGTTTAAAGGATTGTTCTAATATTTTTCTATCTGAAATCGTAAGTACAACGCATCTAATAATCATGCTTTTTCATCACAGTTCAAACTAGGTATTTAGATTAAGTAGTCGCTAATTTCTCATTTTTACACAGACAATACACAAAGAAGCGACTACTCAATGAGTAAGTCGCTTTTTAATTTCTAGCTTTTTCTAATAACAAAGCTGTATAAGTTAAATACAATAGGACCTTGTAGCAGGCCTAAAATAGTTTAAAGTCATCACCAATAGTTGAACCCGCATAAGCTAATGATCATATTGAACTCTTTTCATTCTACTATTCAGCTAAAACGGCCCGGTAACTTGCTCAGGGCTGTGCCATAAAGATTTCCAAACTTGCACTCCATGAATATAATAAACGTCATCATCATGTAATATCGCCCGGTCATCCCAAGCAGAAGCATGATTGAAAGGCTCTTCAGTATCAATGGCATCAACTCTGCCTTTATAACTTAATTCGGTACTACTCTCCCCCTGAGTGATATTACTGATATCAAATAGACCAAGGAAATTCTCCTGACTCCACTCATATACTATGCCCTTATCTTCTTGCACATAACTGGTGGTTAACCAACGTTCAAAAGGAATAGCTATACGATATGAGTCACCTTCAGTCGCTAAAGAAGTAAAAGCATGATAATTGTACTCAACAGGAGTATAAGCACCTTCAAAAACTAAAGAGCGTATTTCTTTTGGCGCTGATAAATCACTGACATCAAACAAACTGACTTTTGCACCTTCCATGAGCGGAAAGTCTTCTGCTAACAATGTTTGGCCGTCATTTATTTCGAATATGCCCAAACCAACATTTTGCCCTATGCCTAATAATAAGGTTGCTGATACCGGATGTAGATAAGAAGAATACCCAGGCACTTCAAGTTCACCGCGAATAAGAGGATTCATCGAGTCTGTTATATCCAGCACATACAGCGGATCGGTTGTTAAAAACGTTACCACATAAGCTAGGTCACCAAAAAATCGTACCGATTTAATATCCTCTAATACTATGCCTTCACTGTTTACCTTACCTATGGGTTTAGGGTTACTTGCATTAGGCAGCTGTGCCACTAGGGTTAACGCCTTATTATTTTGTTTAAGAATATTCAACTTGTGCTGATAACCAGAAA
>Ga0209292_1004136_pt1 | contig 15532 bp, 8 predicted proteins | sample GOMGulsemesocosm_2_FD_184634 | JGI IMG/M metagenome (GOLD analysis project Ga0209292, IMG submission 184634) | Methane-oxidizing microbial communities from mesocosms in the Gulf of Mexico - GOM9C Gulf of Mexico (SPAdes) (version 2) | ecosystem: Environmental > Aquatic > Marine > Cold seeps... | reverse complement strand
AAATTTCTTCCCTACTCAGAGCTACATTGATGAGCTTAGAACAAACAAAATTTATTAAACATAGTCATTCTATATTTAGTTAATTTTGTGACGTTATCAGTTTATCAATGAGCTCCCAAGGGCGAGTTTTAAAGGCTTATATGCCGCGTTATTGATTTTGACAAGGACGCTGCATGGAGGCAGCTTATTAGAGAATGCAGGAGCTTACTTCTCCTGAATAACCATTATCTTCAATCAATGCCTTGCCTTTAAGCCTTTTAATTCTCGCTGAGTGGGAAAGAACTTAATAAACTTGGTATTAGATCAATTTCCTGACAAATAAGTCAAATAATAACAAAACAATGATTGCAAATGATAATGGTTATCATTAGAATTCGCACCATCATTTTGTTGCACATTTGTTTACTCTTATATTGATTAAGGTTTGAGTTATTTATGAAGTTTTCTCCACTCTTTTTAGCCGTAAGTGCGGTACTTTCCTCATCGGCAGTTTTTGCTAACACAGCAGAAAGTTCACCCGATAGTTCATTAAACAAGCAGGCTATGGAAGTTATTGAAGTAAAAGGCAGTTATTTCCATGGTTATAAAGTTGATGAGGCTAATGGCGCTATGCGCGGAAATGTCTCATTATTAGAAACTGCGCAATCGGTCACCGTTATTCCAAATACCGTGATTAATGAACAATTAGCCACCACCCTAGGTGAGGTGCTCGTTAATGACGCCAGCTTAACCGCTGGTTCAAAACAGCGTAACCGAGAAGTATTTAATTTACGTGGTTTTACTTTGAGCTCTTCTAATGGTTATTTACGTGACGGACATCAGCATTGGTCTCATTACCAACAACCTATCGAAACCTTAGATAGCATTGAAGTAATCAAGGGCCCTTCAAGTATTTTGTACGGTCAATCTGGCCCAGGTGGCTTAGTAAATATGGTCACTAAAAGACCTACTGCTAATAATATTTTTAATTTAGGTCTAGATTTTGACCAAGAAGGTTCATCTCGTTTAACCCTTGATGCTGGTGGTGCAATCACTGAAGACGACTCACTGCGTTATAGAGCAAATTTAGTAAAACAAGATGTAACTTACCAACGTGAATATCAAAACGGTGAACAAAGAGAACGTGAACGTTTTCTTGGTGCTTTAGTGGTAGATTATGATATCAATGACGACTTATTAGTTAGTGTTCATTATGATAAAACCAATGATAAAGCCGGCTTAGATACAGGCGCTTGGTTAGATGATGAAGGTAATGTTATTGGCGATGATAAAACTATTCGTGATATGTCATGGGCCTTTACTGACATCACTGTAGAGAATTATGGTATTGATGCCAATTATATTATCAATGACGCATGGCAAGTAAAAGTGGGCTATAACGAGCAAACTTTCGAACGTCAACGCTTTGAGTCAGCACCAAAGAAACCGAGTGACTTTGAGGAAGGTGACTCATATACATCAAAGCCATATGATCGCTTTGATGATTGGCAATTTAAAACGGCGTTTATTGATTTTTCCGGTGAGTTTGAACTTGTTGGTGTTGATCATAATTTACTTGTCGGTGCTAACTACCTTGATTATTACTACGGTCAATTAAAAGTAAAGGGTGACTCATTTGAATATTCAGCAGGTCAAGCTGAGCCATCTCGCCCAGATATAAGCTATACAACAGACGATAGCTTATATACCAGCGAATATGACTATTACGGTATTTATATCCAGGATTTAATAACCATTAACCAAGAATGGCAAGTTATGCTTGGTGGTCGTTATGATAAACAAAGTAAAAAAGGTGCAGACAATGAGTCATTATTACCTAAAGGCGGCGTACTCTACCATCCAAGTGAGAGCACTACTTTCTATGCTAGCTATAGTGAAGGTTTTGAACCACAAAGTAGTGAAACCATTAACGATGACGATGATTTAAATTACGGCATGGAAATTGACGCCATGACCTCAAAACAGTATGAGCTTGGCGCAAAATGGCAACTACTTGATGATCGTTTATTATTAACCTCTGCAATATTCGATATCACCAAATCTGGTGTACTGGTTACAGAGTATTATCAAGATGATAGCTACAGAACCTCTCAAGTAGGCGAGCAACGTCATAAAGGCTTTGAAATGGCTGCACAAGGTGCGGTAACCGATAAACTTTTTGTTATGGCATCAGCAATGAACCTTGATGCGACATATGAAAATGATGAAGAGTTCACAGGTAAAACACCTGTTGATGCACCCGAATGGTCGGCGTCTATTTGGTCTCGTTATGAACTAACTGAAAACCTTGCTATTAATGCTGGCGCTTTTTATGAAGGCGAGCGCTTTGCTGATAACGATAATACTATCGTAAAAGATGCTTATACCCGTATTGACCTTGGCGCTACTTATAAGATAACCGTAAGCGATACTGACATTAACTTACGTTTTAACGTGCAAAACTTATTTGATACCGACTACCTTGCTGGTGGTGGAACGTCGAATGTTACTGTAGGTGATGAAAGAAGTTACCGGTTAGCAATGCAAGTTGCCTTCTAAAGCATAAAAAGTAAAACAACAAAGCCTATGGCTTCACGTATGGTAAACATGCATGAAACTCTAGGCTTTTTTATTACTAACCCTGCAAACGATAAAATCAAAAAACATCCTTTCTCATAAAACCCTCTTAAAATTAATCCAGTTATAAAACTGGCTTTTAACACACTAATTGAAGTTAACAATTTACCCGAAACTACGCTGTCGATTTTCAGGCTACCTTTCTAAAACACCGCTAAAAACTCATGTTAAATAGTCCAAATATCGTCACCATACAACACTAAAGTCTAATGGCTGTACCATTGTTTTTGCTGTGCTTAGTGTTAATCTCTTCGAAGGGTTACATATTCCATAACCCAAAGGAAGCGAAAGTAAAGGAGCTTATCCATAGCAATTTGATTAATTTATTGAGCAATTAATTCGTTTGCTATTACACCCAATTTTCCGGTGCAGTAAACACCCGTTGTTAGCGAGAATAAAATGAATAAGAACCTAATCCCAGTTATCACATGGCAATCTATTTTGCTCTCACTGCTAGCTTACTTGAGTTATCGCCTTGTTGAATCATCAGTCATTGCGGCTATTGTTTTTTTAATGGTTAGTACAGTAGCCCTGTTTATTTTTGGCCAAATAATAGCTAAACGAGCACAACAAACGTTTGCTAACATACCTGAGAATAAGCAAACACACACCACAGAAGAACTGTCTGAAATAGGTAGCCAAATAAGCAATCAAGCGAGTGAACTTGCCATTAATTCTGCCGAAATCAGCTTCTTTTTAGGACAATTGAGTGGAGCTATCGACAAGTCGAGTGAAGATGTTGATCGTCTCGCCACAGCAGCAGAGGAAATGTCAGCCAACAGTAAACAAATTAACGACAATGCCGTACTTGCTTCCCAACAAGCAAATACCGCAATGACAGCCAGTACAGCCAGTTCGGCACAGCTAGGTAACAATATTCATATTGTTAATCAACTGAGCGACTCGGTAAATAATGCCGCCGAAAAAATACAGTCCCTTGAGAAAAAAGCCCTCGCCATTCAAAGCATTACCGATGTTATTGATGGTATATCAGCACAAACCAACTTACTTGCCCTTAATGCGGCAATAGAAGCAGCACGCGCAGGAGAACAAGGTCGTGGTTTTGCCGTTGTCGCTGATGAAGTAAGAGCCCTAGCAGGGAAAACAGCCGATGCTACCGCACAAATTGGCGAAATGCTTAAACAAACAAGTGATGAAACGAGCGAAACAACCCAAGTAATGTCAAAAATTGTTGAGCAAACCGACAGTGTGGTAACGACAATGACCGATTTGTCGCACAGCTTCGCTGAAATAGAGCAGTTAATGACAGACTCTTCTGCCGCTAGTGATCAAATTAGCCACGCTTTAAAAGAACAAGACTTTGCTGCCGAGGAAATTTCATCTTCTGTCGTCAGTTTGCATGATTTTTTATTAAGTAAAAGTACCGAAACACAGGCGGCATCAGTGCAGGCGGAAACCCTATCTAACAGCACAGAGTCTATTTTCGTTCATATATCTTCTTTTGAAAATAGCTCTCTCATCGCAACTATGTGTCAACAAGCACAACATGCTGCCAGTCAAGTCAGCCAATTATTTGAGCAAAGCATCAATAATAATCTTATTTCTAATCAGAAGTTATTTGATTTTAATTACCGACAATTAGGCAGTAGTGAGCCTAAAAAATATACCACTGGCTTTGATAAGTTTACCGACCAATACCTGCCAAAAATTCAAGAGCCGCTATTAATACAATTTAGTGAAATGATTTACGCTGGCGCGGTTGATATTAATGGTTATTTTCCTACCCATAACAAATGTTTCTCTAAACCTTTAACAGGCAACGCCGCTATTGATGTAATGAATAATCGCACTAAGCGTATTTTTGATGATCCAACAGGCAGTCGCTGCGGTAAACATACCGATAAGTTTTTACTGCAAACATACAAGCGCGACACAGGAGAAATCATGCATGACGTGTCAGCGCCAATATTTGTTCAAGGCAAACACTGGGGCGGTTTTAGAATTGGCTTTAAAGCCAAGTAATTAGCTCTAACAAAGTAAGGTTCTCACTAAAAAATGGCTGAAATAGACTAAAGTCTACCCGATTTTTTAGCAATGTAGACTTAGGTCTAATTCCTTTTGTTCACTTTACACACTAACGTATTATTCGATAACAAAAAGTAACAACCAAACAAGTTTGAAATTAACTCATAAGAGGCAATTAAGACCTCATAAACGATTAAGCTTGAAACAAATATATTACAATAAATCACACTAAAAATAGTCTCACAATAATAAGTAAACAAAATGGGGAATACCATGTTGAAGAATTCATTATTTACAGTTAAAAAATTAGTACTCGCAACCAGTTTATTAGCCGTTACCAGTGCCGCAAATGCCGGGTACACCATCAAATTAGATGATGGTGATAGCATAACATTTGGTGGCTACGTTAAAGTAGATGCGCGTTATGTTGACGGTAACATTGCCGCTACGGACTATTGGTACGGTGGTGGAACAGTATTAGCAGAGAGCCAATCAAACTTTGGTATTGCTGTTAACGAAACCCGTTTTAATACCAAATACGTTCACGGTGATGTTACTGGTTTTATTGAAATGGATTTTTACGGTGACGCGGTAGCTGGTGGTGGTAATGAAGTTATTTCTAACTCATCAAGCCCTCGTTTGCGCCATGCTTTTATTAAATACAAAAATGTATTAGTTGGTCAAACTTGGACTACCTTTCAAAATACCAGTTCATTAGCTGAAGCAGCTGATTTTGGCGGCCCATTAGTTGCCTCTGCATTTATTCGTCAAGGCCAAATTCGTTATACTATGGGTGGTTTGCAACTTTCAATTGAAAACCCAGAATCTTACGGTGGTTACCGTGGGGACGCAACAAAGCGTGATGATAATGTTCCAGATTTTATCGGCAAATATACCTTTAAAGGCGATTGGGGTAATGTCTCAGTTTCAGGCCTTGCCCGTCAATTAAAAACGGCAACAAATGAAAGCGAATCAGCTTTTGGTTACGGTGTTGCCGGCCGCATTAAAACTTTTGGTAAAGATGATTTCCGCTTCCAGTTGCACGGCGGTAATGTTGGTCGTTATGTAGGTGTTGTTGCCTCAACTGATATAGTAGGGGAAGAAGTAGAAGAAACCACTTCAGTTATGGTGGCGTATCGTCACTTCTGGACAGACGATATGCGTAGTTCAGTCTTTTTTGGTAATACCACTACAGAAGAAACTGATAGAGACCGCTCTCACTGGGGTGTGAATATCTTTAAAAACGTGACTAAACAATTATCTTTTGGTTTAGAAGTGGGTAACTTTGAAATGGCTGAATCAAATGCTGATTCTGATTACGTACAATTCTCAGCTAAATACGTTTTATAGTTTTGTCACCTGAGTCTAAACGATCCAGATAAAACTAATACCATTTAGTATAACAACTTGCGTTAGTTAACCTCTTTGAGGTTATTTTATAGGGAAGCATTTGCTTCCCTTTTTTTATGCTAAAACATCAACTTCGTTGCTTTCAAGTCGCTATTGATAAAATATTCTTTTTATAACTATAATGAACTATTACTTTCCCATCATAGGTTAATAAAATGTCTCATGTTATCGCTAAACGCAGCTTTCTTGCGGTACTGACTTTTATTGCTTTTCTTGTGCCTTTGGTACTTACCGATGAAGTATCGTTATTTACCAACTGGCTATATATTTTTATTAGCTGGGGCCTCATCATTTTATTATCAGCCTTATTACCGTTCAAATTACCGTCCAACCAAAAGAAGACTACAGACACTACCCTTGATTTAGCACCAAAGGAATAATCGTCTGTGATTTCATTTAGCCTATTAATTTCACTACTCGCTCTTTATATCATTTCACTGTTTTTATTAGCTCAATGGGGACAGTCAGAAAGTAAAAGTGCTAAAAAAATACGAAATTCAGCCAATACCTATGCCTTGAGCTTGGCGGTCTTTTGTACTTCTTGGACATTTTTCGGCAATATTGCCGTCTCGACCGAGCAAGGCCTGTTTCCAGTTGCCCTCTATTTAGGCACCACACTAACGTTTATTTTTATGACGCCATTATTGAAAAAGATGGTGATATTGAAAAATGAGTTTCACTCCACCAGCATTGCCGATTTTATCTCGGTTCGTTATAAAAGATCTCAAGGTTTAGCGGCATTAATTAGCTTACTTTGCTTTATAGGCATCACGCCTTATTTAACCATTCAATTAAAGTCAGTCATTGATAGCTTTCAAGTATTAACCACTAATTCGCAGCAGACACTGGCATTTATCGATTATTTAGATGTATTGATTGTTTTGATGATGGCTTTTTTCACTATTATGTTTGGTGTACGTCATATAGATCCAACAGAGCGGCACCCAGGTATGATGGTGGCGCTTGCCGGAGAGAGCATTCTAAAGTTATTAGCTATGCTCATTGGTACCGTGTGGGTTTGTTATATACTCAATCCGGGTATCTTTAGTATCTTCGAGCAAGTTGCCAATCAAGCGCAATTGAATCCAAAAGTACAAACTATATCAACCCAGCAGTGGCTTAGCTTTATGCTAATTGGAGCATTAGGTATTATTACTCTACCTAGGCAATTCCATGTCGGTATTGTCGAATGTAGTAATGTTAAGTTTTTAGACCGAGCTAAATGGCTTTTCCCTCTCTATTTATTACTGATTAACTTATTCACTTTTCCTGTTGCACTGACAGCGCTACTCTCGCCAGAGTTGCTAGAATCGGCAAATTTATTATTGCTAACTTTACCTTTAGCTGAACATGCCCCATTTATTGCCGTGATCACTTTTTTAGGTGGCTTTGCCGCAGCAACCGGCATGATAGTGATTAGTGCTATGACACTTTCAACCATGCTAACTAATCATATTTTAATGCCGGTAATTATGCAGACGCCTCAGTTAAGTGGCTTGAAACGTCAAATATTACCTCTGCGTTGGTTAATGGTGTTTACAGTACTCTTTTTAAGTCTTTTTTATTACCGTGCTATTGGTGATTCTCAGCTTATAGTTAGTATTGGCAGTATAAGTTTCGTCGCTACAGCACAGTTTGCGCCAGCATTAATTGGTGGCCTTATTTGGCGTAGAGGTAACTTGGCAGGAGCATTTAGCGGACTTATTGTTGGTGCTAGCTTATGGTTTTATAGCTCCTTATTACCGTCTTTAATTCGCTCTGGTTGGTTAGATTGGTCAATATTATCCCAAGACACCGGTTTCTTTTATTGGTTTAATCCCGAACAACTTTTTGCTATTCAAGCAATTAATCCCTTAACCAATGCACTGGTATGGACCTTACTTGCCAATATTATTTGTTATGTCGGTGTTTCTTTATTTACTAAGATGTCCGAGGAAGAACAAAAAATATCGCATCAATTTGTCGAGATTCAGAATATTTCTTTTAAAGACAACTTTGCCGAAGGTACACCTGCCAATATTGATCTTTTCAGTAAAAAACGCCTGATAAAACAAGTTTTTCAACAATACCTGCCAGAGCCTTTAGCAGAAGTAAAATTACATCAATCTTTAGGCAAGGCTACAATAGACAAGCAAGAAAAGATTAATATAGTTGAACTATCATCATTAAAAAATGCAGCTCTGAATAGTTTAGCAGGTGCCATTGGTATGGCTTCCGCGTATAAGGCATTTAATAATATTGACTTAATCAATGCCGAAGAAGAGCAGCAACTTGCCAGCTATTTTTCACACTTCTTTGCGCAGTTACAACTTTCTCCCAAAGAACTTTTTGAACAAGTTAACTTTCATCAGCAAAAACGCGAACTATTAGAGAGCCATGCTAATCAGCAACTCGAAACAATAGCCAAATTAGAAGTTGAGATAGTGCAGCGTTTAAAAGCAGAGCAAACAGCTAATTCTCTTAATGAAGATTTAGAGCATAGGGTGACAGAAAGAACACAAGCATTAAGCCAAAGTAATGATGAACTTAATCATACGCTCGAAGAACTAAAAATCACGCAAGGACAGTTGCTAGAAAATGAAAAAATGGCGTCACTCGGTGGCTTAGTTGCTGGTGTTGCTCATGAAGTTAATACCCCTATTGGCATAGTTCTCACCTCAATCAGCTTTATGAAAGAAAGATGTCATAATATTGTTAATGCTATCGACGATAAAAGCTTGAGCTCCAAACAGCTAACAAAATTTACCGATGAGCTCGACCAAGGGTTTGACCTATCACTTAGGAATATTAGCCGCGCTGTTGAATTGATTGAAGGCTTTAAACTTATTGCCGTTGATAGTGTTGTTGATGATGCGCGCACGCTAAATGTACATGATTATTTAGAAGACATTATTAGATCATTACAACCTAAAGCAAGACAAGCCCGAGTCAAAATAAAGCTTACTGGTGCTAAAGATATATTAATTAATTCATACCCTGGCGCAATAGCACAAATCACCAATAATCTGATTATTAATAGCTTAGTGCATGCCTTTGCTGAAATAAGTGATGGTAGTGGCGAAATCACTATTGAAATCAAGCGCTTAGCTCAAAGTATTGAATTGAACTATGGTGATAACGGCTGCAAGTTAAATGAAGAGACAAAAACACAACTATTTGAACCTTTTTACACCACTAAAAGAGGTCAAGGTGGCTCAGGTTTAGGAGCACATATTGTCTACAATCTTGTGACTCAAAAGTTAAAGGGCAACATAGAGTTAATAACAGAACAAGCTCAAGGAAAAACATTTAGAATATCTATCCCCCACATTATGGGTCCATAGTAAAAAGGTGTCATAGAGAGCCTTTATTCATTGCTACTTTCAGCTGAGATTTTTTTAATCTTGCCTATTAGTGACTATAGTAAAAAATGAACTAAACTAACAAATACAGCTTACTAATTCAGAAGAGAATTTTATGGGTTTTTTACGTAAATATACCATACAGCAGAGGTTAGCTATGCTGGTGGCATTAATCATTATTGGGCTAATTGTACTTGATTTCGTGAGTCTATCTGAAGAGTATCATACTTTACTCGAGCAAAAAAAATTCACAACTAACGAGTTAGTCGACACGAGTTACGGCATTATTGAGCACCATTATGCCCTACAACAAAACGGCGAACTTACTGAAAAACAAGCACAAACTAAATCCTTAGCCATTATTTCCAGTTTACGTTACGATACCAATAATTATTTTTGGGTTAACGACTTCACTCCCAATATGATCATGCACCCGATTAAACCTCAGTTGAATGGTAAAAACGTAGCAGGTGTTAAAGACCCTGATGGTAAAGCCTTATTTATCGAGATGGTTAATATTGTCAAAGCGAAAAACGAAGGCTTCGTTGATTACAAATGGGCAAAACCTGGCTTTGATGAGCCCGTTGATAAAATTGGTTTTGTAAAAGGTTTTACTCCTTGGCAGTGGATCCTAGGTACAGGCACCTACTTGGATGATATTAACGCAGATTTTGCTAAACAACGTAATATAGTGATTATTGACAGCTTAATTGTTGCCATTATTATCATGGGCGTAAGTTACGTTATTGGCAAGAGTATTTTAGTTCCGACTCGCTCCGCCGCTGAATTAATGAAAGATATTGCTCAAGGCGAAGGTGACCTTACCAGTGCTTTAGATGCTAGTGGCCAAGATGAGATATCGCGTTTATCTAAGTATTTCAATGATTTTACTGGAAAGATGCGTCAATCATTACAAGATGTTGCCGATAATACCGCACAAGTTATAGAGCATGCAGAGGCCGTATCTGGGGCTAGTGATACAGTGAAAACCCTTATCCAAAGCCAAAATGATATTACCGCACAAGTCGCTACCGCGATGGAAGAAATGACCTCACAAATTAGAGAAGTGAGTGACAACGCCAGCTCTGCAGAGCAAGCTGCAAATGATGCGAGAAGTAATACCTCCGATGGCAAAGAAATCATCTCTCATACCATTACCCAAATGCAATCGCTATCGAGTAATATTAATGATGTTAGTCAAGTAGTTGCTAGCTTAGCATCTGAGAGTGACAATATTGGCTCAGTTCTCGATGTCATTAGAGGTATTGCAGAACAAACCAATTTATTAGCGCTGAATGCCGCAATTGAGGCTGCACGCGCAGGAGAACAAGGCCGTGGTTTCGCCGTAGTCGCTGATGAAGTGCGTACTTTAGCTAACCGAACAGAGCAAAGTACTAACGAGATTCAGAAAATGATTCAAAAATTGCAAGCTGGGGCACAAGATGCAGTTTCTGCGGTGAAAGTTAGTCAAGATATTTCACTTCAAACGGTAGAGCAGACAGCCAAAGCTGATGATTCTTTATCTGAAATAGATCGCTTAATGGAAGTTATTTCAGATATGAATACTCAAATAGCGCGAGCTACCGAGCAACAAAGCCAAGCAGCCGATGAAGTTAATTTAAGTATAAATGATCTCGCAGGCATGACTGATGAATCTTTGGCGACCACACAACAATTAAATGAGACTAGCCAGCATTTAAAACTCAGTAGCAATGGTATGTCTGAAGTAGTGAGTCGTTTTAAAATTTAAAAATAAGCACTAATTTATAAGCATAAAAAAACCAGTAACGCTGACTTATCAAGTAAGTATTACTGGCTAAACCATCAAAAATTTTAAAGTCGAATTTAAAACTGTAGAACCCCAAAGTGGTGCTTAGTGGTTATGTGTCCTGGAGCATAACCACTAAGTTCCGTGCTTCGCATATACCAAATCAAATATGTTTATTCCCAACTCAGAGCTGTGCTTGGAGAACTAGAGCAAATAAAATTTGTGCTGGCTTAGTCATTCTAAATCAAACAAATTTGTGCAGTTATTGTTTTCCAAGCAAGCTCCCTAGGGCGAGTTTAAAAGTCTTATATACTGCGTTATTGATTTTGATAAGGGAATAACCATTATCTTCAAACAATGCCTTGCCTATAAGACTTTTAATTCTCGCTGAGTGAGAACAAACCTAATTGAATTGGTATTGCCTATTTAGTGAGAGAGCATTCACTGCCTAAGCAACAAACCAAATGATAATCATTCTCATTACATTAGTCAACACTATTTTGAAATTTATTAATTTTTAATGTATTAGCTAATGATATAAAAAATGCAGCATTAAAATCCGACGGAAAAATAACCAAGCGGTGGTACCAGTCCTCACGCAAGTAGATTTAAAATAAACGATACCGCATAAATTTTAGGCATAAAAAAACCAGTAACACTTGCCATCAAGAAAGTGTAACTGGTTAAACCATCAAAAATTTTAAAGCCGATTGACTCCGTAAAGTCTCAAAGTTGGCACTCAGCGGTTATGCGTCCTGGAACATAACCACTAAGTTCCGTGCTTTGCTGCTGCTTATTTAGTGAGAGAGCATTCACTGCCTAAGCAACAAAACAAATGATAATCATTCTCATTACGATAGTCAACACTATTTCGACAATTATTTTTATAATACTTGTTATTTATTTCTTCAGCTTAGCAAAAGCATCAGCGAAAGCGTTACCCATCGCGGCATTGTCTACTTTTTTACTTTTTGGCTTATTTTGCGAATGAGCTGGTTTTCCATGGTTATTCTTATTGTTACTATGATTTTTAGCCTTATTTTTAGCATTGTTATCACGACTTTGTGCTGAAGAAGGCCTTTGACTAGCGGTAACAACTTGCTCATCCAAACGCATAGTTAAGCTGATACGTTTACGCGCAACATCAACTTCCAATACCTTCACCTTAACAATGTCCCCTGCTTTGACAACTTCACGTGGATCACTAACAAACTTGTCTGTGATTGATGAAATGTGTACTAAGCCGTCTTGGTGCACACCAATATCAACAAAAGCGCCAAAATTAGCGACATTAGAAACAACCCCTTCAAGTATCATACCTATGGTTAAATCCGCCATGGTATTAACACCTTCAGCGAAGCTTGCGGTTTTAAATTCAGGCCGCGGATCTCTACTGGGTTTAGCCAACTCCTTAATAATTTCTTTGATGGTGACTTCACCAATATCACCACTTGTTAATTGACTAATATCGAGTGACTTTAACTGCTCATCGTTATTAAGCACTTTATTCACATCAAGCTGCAATTGTTTTAAAATTCCTTCAACGACGGGATAACTCTCAGGGTGCAGTGCAGATTGGTCTAACGGATTATCACCATCACTGATACGTAGAAATCCAGCTGATTGTTCATACGCCTTTGGCCCTAAACGTGCAACTTTTTTCAGTTGCTTTCTATTGGTAAAACGCCCCTGCTCATCGCGATAGGAAACAATATTATTTGCCATTGTTTTGTTTAACCCTGAAACACGAGTTAATAAAGCTGCTGATGCGCTATTTAAATCAACACCCACTGCATTTACACAATCTTCGACAACATCATCAAGGGTTTTGCTGAGTTGGCTCTGACTAACGTCGTGCTGATATTGACCAACACCGATTGCTTTAGGATCAATTTTAACTAATTCAGCCAAGGGATCTTGTAAACGTCGGGCAATCGACACTGCACCACGAATTGACACATCTAAATCAGGAAATTCATTAGCGGCAAATTCTGAAGCAGAATAAACAGATGCCCCTGCCTCACTAACAATCATTTTTGTGAGCTGTAATTTGCTTTCATCGTCTTTAAAAGTTTGTATAACTTCAGCAACTAACTTGTCACTTTCGCGTGAGCCAGTACCATTACCAATCGCGACTAATTCCACTTTATGTTGACGACAGGTATTAACAAGCGTCCTAACAGATTTATCCCAATGATTTTGTGGCGCGTGCGGGAAAATAGTGGCGGTATGCAGTAACTTGCCTGTGCCATCAACAATGGCAATTTTACAACCTGTTCTTAAACCTGGATCTAATCCTAACGTTACTTGAGGGCCTGCTGGTGCAGCCATTAATAAATCAGCAAGATTATTAGAGAAAACATCTATCGCTTGTGTTTCCGCTTGCTCACGTAAACTAGTGATCAGCTCAGTTGATAAACTGACACTTAGTTTGGCTTTCCATGTCAATTGTACAACTTTAGTTAAAAAAACGGCTGCCGCTTGCTTAGTTAACCTTAATGTTAGGTGCTCAGTTATGATTTGTTCAGCGCTACTAACCGTGCCTTTTTCTTGGCCAGGGTCGACATCGATACTCACTTGCAAAAACCCTTCGTTCTTGCCGCGTAACATGGCGAGCATACGATGGGATGGAACGGTTCTTAATTTTTCACTATGTTCGAAATAATCACGGAACTTGGCTCCAGCCCTCTCTTGGCCTTTAACTAGCTTGCTGGTTAAATGTGCTTGTTTTAATAAATGACGACGAAGCTTTGCTAATAAATTAGCATCTTCACTAAAGCGTTCCGCTAGAATATAACTCGCACCTTCCAATACAGAGCTAACATCACCAAAACCTGCAGCTTCATTAATGAAGGCTTTAGCTTCTTGTTCAGGTGATAACTGCCAGTTATTAAACAGACTTGTTGCTAGTGGCTCTATGCCTGCTTCACTGGCAATTTTCCCCTTGGTACGACGTTTAGGTTTGTACGGTAAATATAAATCTTCTAAACGTGTTTTGTTGTCGGCTTGCTCAATTAATTTTTCCAGCGCGGGAGACAGTTTATCTTGCTGCTTAATACTGGTTAATATCACTTGTCGACGATCGGCAAGCTCACGTAAGTAGCTTAATCGCTGTGCTAAATGTCGAAGGTGATTATCATCTAAACCTTGAGTAGCTTCTTTACGGTAACGAGCGATAAATGGCACGGTAGAGCCATCATCAAGTAAGGTAATAGCGGCATTAATTTGTACCGCGTTAACATTGAGTTCTTGAGCTATTTGCTCGGCAATAGTTAACATTAAAAGGCAGTTCCAGCTGGGATAATATATGAACTACATGATAACAGAAAAGCGTTCTGACGAAAATTATAGTACAACCACCAAATAAATTTTACTTTTCATCACCCAATGAACACACGCAATTCCCGCCTTGTTTTTTGGCCTGATATGCCCCCTGATCGGCCAAATCGAATAAAGTTTTATAGTCAAAACTACCTTGCTCAGTCGAACTGACACCAAAGCTTGCCGCCACTACTACATCCGCTTCACTGGCTTCAATAGCATGAACTTTACTACAAATATCATTGGCTTTTATAATCGCTTGTTCTTGGGCGCAATGCGGTAAAACGACTAAGAATTCATCTCCGCCTAAACGCACGGCAATATCTTCTAACCGACAATTTTTTTGTAACTCTGACGAAATTTTTACCAGTACTTCATCACCCAGTTCATGTCCAAAGTTATCATTGATAAATTTGAACTTATCAAGATCGATCATAACGATACTAAGTGGATATTTATGACGCTTTGAAAGACTCAATGCTTTTTCTATAAAGGAACTCAGAAAGTAGCGATTATAGAGCCCTGTTAATTGGTCTGTCATCGCCAACTTCTCTAAATCTTGTTGTTGGCTGATTATTTTTAAATGTAATTGCCTGGCTACAATAAGGTTTTTAACTCTCACTGAGAGCTCTGCTTGCACGACAGGCTTTATAATAAAGTCATTCGCACCCACTTTTAAGGCATGAATACGCTCACTGGTTTTAGAGGTTCCTGACATGGCTAATAAAGGAATTAAGTTTTTATGGTCTTGTCGTGCTCTGATCTCTTTTATCATTTCAATGCCATCTTTTTTACCCATCAAAACTATATCTAACAAGACTAAGTCGTAGCTATTTTCTTCAAATAGCACTAAACCTTGCTCTGCCGAGTTACAGTGCTCAAAAGTTAAGCCCATTTGCTTTAAAATATCCATGGTCATATTGGCAATAGTCAGGTGATCTTCAATATACAAAATACGTCCTGAGACGGTACTAATTGACAAATCATTTCGAGTTAACTGAGTTAACACATCTTTTAGTTGATTTAACTCCTGTCGCTGGCACACATAGTTCACTTCAGCGGTTTTCATTTGCGAAAGTTTTTCTTGATC
>Ga0209292_1004132_pt1 | contig 15540 bp, 13 predicted proteins | sample GOMGulsemesocosm_2_FD_184634 | JGI IMG/M metagenome (GOLD analysis project Ga0209292, IMG submission 184634) | Methane-oxidizing microbial communities from mesocosms in the Gulf of Mexico - GOM9C Gulf of Mexico (SPAdes) (version 2) | ecosystem: Environmental > Aquatic > Marine > Cold seeps... | reverse complement strand
CGGTTTTGCGCTATTTCGATTTTTTGATATTGTGAAACCAGGACCGATTGGTTGGCTAGATAGAAATACTGATGGTGGTTTTGGTATTATGGTTGATGATGTACTGGCTGGTGTGTTTGCCTTAGCGGGTGTTCAGCTTATTTATTACATTACACTGTAAATTCAAAAAGGCGCTACTTGATATTAATCGAGTAGCGCCTTTTTATTAGCTATCAAGTTGTCATTATTCGCTAGAATTAAAGCGCGATAAACGCCTTAATACTTGCTTCAATACCAAGATCGTCTAGGCCTAATTCAGCGTAGATCTCATCTTGAGTACCTTGGTGAACAAACTTATCTGGCAGACCTAAGTTTAATGTTGGTGTCATTAACTTATTCGCCATTAGGTATTCATTCACACCAGAACCGGCACCGCCCATGATCGCACCATCTTCGATAGTGACTAAGATATCATGGCTATTCGCCATCTCAGCTAACAATACTTCATCTAAGGGTTTGGCAAAGCGCATATCTACAACGGTTGCATTTAAACGTTCAGCTGCTGGAATAGCTTTATGCATTAACGTACCGAAACATAAGATAGCTACTTTCTCGCCTTGACGACGAACGATACCTTTACCGATTTCAAATTCAGTAAATGCTGGATCAACGTCAATGCCAGTACCGCTGCCACGAGGGTAACGTACTGCGGCAGGACCATTATACTGGTAGCCCGTATGCAGCATTTGACGACATTCATTTTCGTCACTTGGCGTCATGATCACCATTTTAGGAATACAGCGCATAAAGCTAATATCAAACGCACCTTGGTGAGTTTGACCATCTGCACCCACTAGACCTGCACGGTCAATGGCAAATAATACTGGAATATCCTGAATGGCCACATCGTGAATCAGCTGATCATAACCACGTTGTAAAAATGTAGAATAGATAGCAACCACAGGTTTATGACCACCAATCGCGAGACCTGCTGCGAAAGTTACACAGTGTTGTTCGGCTATCGCGACATCAAAATATTGCTTTGGATAAGTCTCTGAGAACTTGATCATACCCGAGCCTGCGCCCATTGCCGGTGTAACAGCTGCGAGCTTATTATCTGTTGCTGCTACGTCACATAACCAATTACCAAATATCTTTGAGAAAGTTGGCTTTGATGCGGCTGCGATTGGCAATGTATCTTCTTCTGGATTGAATTTAGGCACGGCATGGTAACCAAGCTGATCTTGCTCGGCTGGCGCGTAACCTTTCCCTTTTTTGGTGATTACGTGTAAGAATTGTGGGCCTTTAAGACTACGCATATTACGCAGTGTTTCAACCAAGCCATTCACATCATGACCATCAATCGGACCAATATAGTTAAATCCGAATTCTTCAAATAATGTGCTCGGTACCACCATGCCTTTTAAATGTTCTTCGGCGCGACGGGCAAGCTCTTTAATTGGTGGAATACCTGACAGTACTCTCTTACCGTTTTCACGGAAATTTGAGTAAGCAACACCAGACAATAATTTTGCTAAGTGTTTGTTTACCGCACCGACATTTTCTGAAATAGACATATCGTTATCATTTAAAATAACCAGTACATCTTTGTCGATATGGCCAGCATGGTTTAACGCTTCAAATGCCATACCACCGGTAATGGCACCATCACCAATAATGGCGACTGTTTTACGGTTTTTATCTTCTTGATCTGCAGCAACAGCAAGACCGAGAGCCGCGCTGATTGAGGTTGATGAGTGACCAACATTGAGATGGTCGTATTCACTTTCATCACGCCAAGGGAATGGATGTAGCCCCCCTTTTTGGCGGATCGTTGACATACGGTCACGACGACCCGTTAAAATTTTGTGTGGGTAGGCTTGATGACCTACATCCCATAATAATTTGTCGAATGGGGTATTGTAGACATAATGCAGGGCAACGGTTAATTCTACGACACCTAAGCCTGAAGCAAAGTGACCGCCACTTATACCAACAGTGTGTAGCAAATAGCTGCGCAGTTCATCACATAAGTCATCCAGACGATCCGCTGGTAATTGACGTAACTCTTCTGGGATGTCTGCTAATGCTAATGTAGGGTAATTCGAAATATCTAAGCTCATAATGTTTATAATTTTATACTTTGTTAGAATCTGTTACTTATTTCGCTCGATGATGTACTGCGTAAATAAAGCGAGAACGGTCGTATCATGCGGAATTGTTTCTAAGGCGAACATCGCTTGTTGATACAGTGCTTGGGCTTTTTCTTGTGCCCCAGCTAAACCGAGTAATGCAGGGTATGTTGATTTATTTAATTCAACATCTGAACCTTGAGGTTTACCGAGCGTTTCAGTATCACTGGTTATATCGAGAATGTCATCTTGTACTTGGAATGCTAAACCAATAGCATTGGACCATTTATCCAGCGCAGCTAATAATTCAACCGAGCAATGTGGTGATGCGAGGCAACCCAGTTTTGCTGCACAATTAATGAGTGCACCCGTTTTATTATTGTGGATAGCTTCTAGTTGTGCCAGTGAGATTTGTTTATCAGTCGCGGCGAGATCCATTGCTTGACCACCACACATACCGCTATAGCCACTTGCTTGGGTTAGCGATTTCAACATAGCCAAACGATTTTTTTCGGCTGCAGGTGCCAGTGCGCAATCAAGTAATAATTCAAAAGCAAAAGGTTGCAGTGCATCACCGGCTAAGATAGCGGTAGCATGGTCGAATTTAATATGGCAAGTAGGTTGACCACGGCGCAAATCATCATCGTCCATCGCGGGTAAATCATCATGAATTAATGAGTATGCATGAATTGATTCGATTGCGGCGGCTGGACCATCAAGGTCGCTAAGGTTTACGCCTAGCATTTCGCCGACGGCATATACGATCACTGGGCGAACACGTTTACCGCCTTGTAACAGACCATATTCCATCGCGGCTGCAAGTTGGGTGTCATGTGTTGGTAGCAAGTTTATTTGCTGTTGCAAATAGTCATTGATACGACCCTGATATTGGGTTATCGAAGTTGAAAGCTGCACTATTTAATTACTACTGTCAGAATTGAAGGGAGAAAGCGTTTGCTGGTCACCGTCGGCGAGTAATATGGCTACTTGCTGTTCAGCATGCTGAAGTTTCTGTGAGCTCGCGCGTGTTAAACTAATACCACGTTCAAATTGCTTTAACGCATTATCAAGCTCACAATCACCTTGCTCTAGACTGTTCACAATTGTCTCTAGCTCTGTGATAGACGCCTCGAACGTCATATTTTCTGGTTTTTTTACCGCCATCGGGTGTCCCTCTGATAATATACTCGGGTATTATACCCAAGTTAATAAGGTATAGACAGCTTAACTGTGCGATGCCAGTAATAAGCAGGATAAGATTACTTAAGAATTTAATTTGCTTGCCGATATAGATCAAGAATACACTCGCTATAAATATGATGATAATTTGCTTGGGATGGGGAATGTTGTGGATTTAGCAACTTTAATAGGATTAGTCGGCTCGTTTGCGTTTGTAGTGATGGCAATGGTGCTGGGTGGCGATATAAGTACGTTTGTTGATACGCAATCGATATTGATTGTATTTGTTGGTTCACTCTTTGTCGTATTAATGCATTTTAATTTTGGCCAGTTTTTAGCCGCAGCAAAAATTGCCGTAAAAGCATTCATGTTTAAAATTGATAAGCCTGAAGAGTTAATCGAACAAGCGGTTGAAATGGCGGACGCAGCGCGTAAAGGTGGGTTTTTAGCGCTTGAAGAAGCAGAAGTAAAAAATGAATTTATGCAAAAAGGCATCGACTTATTAGTGGATGGTCACGATGCAACTGTTGTTAGTCAGACATTGCAAAAAGACATTAAACTGACCACTGCTCGTCATAAAGCCGGAATTCATGTATTTAGTATGATCGGTGAAGTTGCTCCTGCGATGGGAATGATTGGTACCCTGATCGGTCTGGTGGCGATGTTATCAAACATGGATGATCCTAAATCGATTGGTCCTGCAATGGCTGTTGCTTTACTAACAACGTTATACGGCGCGGTTTTTGCGAATATGGTTGCCATCCCGATAGCGGGGAAATTGAAATTACGTTCAGAAGAAGAAATGCTGAATAATACCCTGATTATGGATGCAATTTTAGGTATTCAAGAAGGACGCAATCCGCGGGTTATCGAAAGCTTATTAAAGAATTACCTCCATTCATCAAAACGAGAAGTGGCGGATACTGACGTTTAGTTTACACCATGATGACAGCTAAATAAGTAGAGAGATAACGTATGTCTGATGAATGTGATTGCCCACCCCCTGGTCTCCCTGCGTGGATGGGTACCTTTGCCGATTTAATGAGCCTGTTAATGTGCTTCTTTGTATTACTATTGTCATTTTCAGAGATGGATGTAGTGAAATTTAAGCAGATTGCCGGGTCAATGCAGTTTGCTTTTGGTGTACAAAATCAAATTGATGTAAAGAATATCCCCAAGGGTACAACGGTGATTGCACAGGAATTTCGCCCTGGTCGACCGGACCCCACGCCGATTGAAACCATTATGCAGCACACCATTGATAATAGTGAAGCAGAGTTAGACTTCAAAGATGGCGAAGATCAAAACGCGGGTGGTAAGAACAAACGCGAAGAAGAAAGTAATGGTGGTAAATCACCAGAAACGTCGACCCGTGATAATACGCCAACTGAAAATGTCGAAGTAACGGAAGATACCAGTGAGCTAGTCAAGGCTCTCGCAGAAGCCTTAAAAGAAGAAGTCGATAGTGGTGGTGTTGAGGTTGAAAATTTGGGGCAGCAAATCATCATTCGTATTAATGAAAAGGGTTCATTTCCAGCTGGTTCAGCCTTTTTACAACCACGCTTTCGTCCCGTGATCCAAAAGGTCGCGCAGCTATTAGCAACGATACCAGGGATGATTACGGTTGCCGGACATACAGGTAAAGAAAAGTTACATTCTGAGCTTTATCGTTCTAAATGGGATTTGTCGAGCCAGCGTGCTGTTTCTGTGGCACATGAAATGTTAAAGGTTAAAGAGTTCAATGAGAACCGCTTGATCGTGCAGGGCATGGCTGATACCCAACCATTGACGGATAAAGAAAGTGAATTACGTCGTAACCGCCGTGTAGAAATTAGTATTATGCAAGGTAAAGCGAAACTCTCAGAGCCACTCAGTGTGATTACTAACAAGTAGTCTTCGTACTTTATTTGTTAGCTGTTTGACTCCGTACGTGCAAGTCTTTTACGGGCTAAGTTGCATAACGCGATCACTTGCTGTTGGGTGAAGTCTTGATTGTTTCCTTGGCATTCGCCACGATCGTCAATACGAAAGTTAGCCGGTGTATTTTGCAGTATAAAGGTTTGTTTTCGTGCCTCTTGTTGTGCTTCCGTTAAATATTGTTGAGCGGTTTGTTCGATTTGTTGCTGACGTTCAGTCGGGGACAAATCAGCATCGAGCTTTGCGACTGTTAGCATGTATTGATCGTAATTAATTTCCTGACCAAACATGGCATCTGTTTCTGCAATGGAAAATATTTTTTCGCGCATATCCTGGCGATCTTGCATTAAGGCTTCAACTGTTTGTAAGGTATTGCTCTTGGTCAAAGTATCTAGTTCGGGCAAATCTTGCAGTGCTGAGTTCTGCGCATGGAAATCTTGCATCTGTTGCTTGTAATCGACGTACTTATCTAATAATGCTAACGCTTGCTGTGCAGCAGGTTGTGGATAAACTTGTAAGATATATTGTTGCATACTGGTCAGTAGTTCGGGAGAGGTTAAGTCACCTTCTGAACTGAAAAAATAATCAAATAATACTTTAATATCATGATTTAAAATAAGCTGATTATCATTATTTATGTGAAGTAAACTGCTTGGATCGGTATTTTTCAATGACTTTGGCATGTTAATCTGAGCGAAAGAAACCGCACTTGTGGTGCTTGTGTTATTGTTTTTTTGATTGAGAGTCATTTTATTACGTAAGATAATCGATGATGCGAAGCTTGTTTTTGCTTCGACTACGACGTTCTCTTTCATTGTTATTGTATGTGGTGGCGTGATGTCTGTGTTACTCGTATTATCACTATATAAATAAATACTCGTACCACTGATAATAAATAGACTGATAATGGCCGCAGATTTGTTGATGTTTTGCATTCTATCATCCTGATAAAGACCAAAACCGCGCTATTTTAAGCTTTGGTCTGTGAACATTCATGTCGCGTTATTCGATTGCTTTATTTCTATTTTGATTTAATTGCTTAATACGCAAATACTACAATCCTTGCTGCGCAAGCATATTGGCATGTTTCGTGTAGATTGCTGGGATATTTAATTTCCAGCTACCGAGTCCCATTAATTGATTAATTGCATCAAAGTGATTGGCGTTATAATCGAGTTTGATGACTTGACCAATCGCTTGACCACATACTGGTACTAGTCCGTCCCATTGGAAGCCACCTTCGTCTTTGTATTCAGGTACAAATAGACCAAATATAGGTACTAACATTGAGTCGAGCGGATCAAGTAAGTTGGTGCTGTATTGATTACCGCCCCAAGAGAAGTACTTAATACCGTTAGATTCTGTCTGACCGTAGAAGCTTGGGTCTGCCTCACCCTGTTCACCATTATTAATTGTCATGCAGTCTTGGGTTGGCATCACCGCCATGTCGGTAAATGCTGCTGCATACTGTGCAACTTGCTCTCGATCTGTCGCCTGCGCAAGACGTAATAGGTCTTGACCGCCACGCTCTGGGCTATCGTAATCACCGTCACTGGCATCTTCTTTGGCCGAGAGTAACTCTAGGGTATTAAAAACAAAATTGATTGCGGTGACACCGATCGTTTCAATCGTACTGCCTTCTTCAACCGCGCTTCTAAGGCCTTCAGAAAGGTGAGTGCCTTTGTTCATACCGTGCGATGTGGATACTGACGCAATACGATCTGTAAGACGTTCGTCATTGGCGGCAAAGCGTGAGGCGAGGGCGCCTTGACTGTGAGCGATAAGATTGACTTTTTCAGCGCCAGTTAATGCTAAAATTTGCTCGATATCATAAACCAATTCTTCGCCACGTACCTCGTTAAGCTCGGCACTTGACAGGTTTGTGACATATACCTCGGCACCTTGTTCACGCAGTGCGTCGGTAATGCCATACCAATAATCAATGCCTATGGCACTATCAAATGAAAACGCGCCGCCTACCATCACAATCGGATATTGGGTTTTAGCAAAAGTTGGTTCGGGTTTATCAAACCAACCTGCATTGGCTTGAGTTGTGATTAACATTGTGCTGGAAATAGCGGTAGCAAGGGCTATATTTTTGAAGTTCCATTTCATTTTTTGATCCTTATAAAAACCTAACGAGACAGGTTGTCTTGCTTGGTCATGTGAGCATATAAGTTCATTTAAAAATGTGTCAACACTTGTTGGTGCTCGATTTCGAAACAAAGCGAAAGCGTGAATCCTCTCACATAAATGTCTGTTTTAGCTGTTGGTTGAGCTGATTATTTGTCAGTCATAAGTATTAATACTGATGGATTGTGGAGCATATGTTCGAATAAGGAGTAATTAAGTATATTAATGTCACATTTAGATGCTTAATCTGAATAATTATCGAATTACAGGTATTAACGGTTGTCGATTGATGATAGTTTGGAATTAATAGCAATTAACTGAATTTATTGCTACTGTGAAGATTACTCCTTTAGAGATGTTTGATATTTTAATTCAACAAAAATTGAAATATTAAACAAGTTATAAAGGTCATGGATGTAATTGTCGTACTGGAGTTTGTACATGTTAAAAAATAAAATCACTCAATCACTTTTATTAACCGCGGGTCTAGCATTTGCTGCTACTTCGCTTACAGCAACGGCCGCGGAAGTACCTGCTGGCGTAAAACTAGCAGCGAAACAAGAGTTAGTTCGTGGTAACGGCACGGAAGTTGCCTCTTTAGATCCACAAAAAGTCGAAGGTGTCCCTGAAGCGCACGTACTTCGTGATTTACTTGAAGGTCTTGTAAACCAAGATGCAGATGGTATTACCGTTCCGGGTGTGGCTGAACGCTGGGAGACTAAAGATAATAAAGTGTTTACTTTCTACCTACGTAAGGATGCTAAATGGTCGAATGGCGATGCTGTAACGGCTGATGATTTTGTATATAGCTTCCAACGCGCAGTTGATCCTTTAACGGCGTCACCTTACTCATGGTATCTAGATATGACAACCATGATAAATGCTTCAGATATTATTGCAGGCAAAAAAGACAAGTCTACTTTAGGTGTTAAAGCAATCGATGATTACACATTTGAAGTAACACTCGCAAGTCCAGTCCCTTATTTCGTGAAGATGATGGCTCACACGACGATGAAACCTGTGCATAAAGCAACAGTTGAAAAATTCGGTGATAAATGGACTAAACCTGAAAATTTCGTCGGTAACGGCGCATTCGTAGTTAAAGATTGGGTTGTGAACGAACGTCTAGTACTCGTTCGTAATGAGAATTACTGGGATAACGCGAACACAGTATTAAATAAAGTAACTTACTTACCGATTGAAAACCAAGTTTCTGAAATGAATCGCTTCCTATCAGGTGAAATCGATTTCACTTATGAGCTACCAAACGAACATTTCCGTCGATTGAAGAAAGAGCATGCAGAATCGGTAGCGATCAAAGGTAACTTGTGTACTTATTACTACAATTTCAATACACATAAACCACCATTCAACGATGTTCGTGTACGTAAAGCGATTTCTTACTCTATTGATCGTAACATCATCGCTAACGCTATTCTGGGTCAAGGCCAAAAACCTGCTTATTTCTTAACCCCTGAAATCGTTGCTGACTTCAACCCAGAGATGCCTGCTTACGGTAAACTATCTCAGAAAGAACGTAATGAAAAAGCCAAATCGTTACTTGCTGAAGCGGGTTACAACAAGTCAAACCCACTAAAATTCAGCTTGCTGTATAACACTTCAGAAAACCACAAAAAAATTGCGGTAGCAATCGCGTCAATGTGGAAGAAAAACTTAGGTGTATCTGTAGAGCTTGAAAATCAGGAGTGGAAAACGTACCTAGAAACCAAGAAGCAGGGGGACTTTGAAGCGTCTCGTGCTGGTTGGTGTGGCGACTATAACGAAGCATCTACATTTACTTCATTAATGGAAGGCAGCAATACGACTGGCGGTATTCACTATCAGAGTGCTGAATACGATAAGCTAACTAAATTAGCTGTACAAGCAACTTCTGAAGCAAAACGTCAAGAGTTATATTATGCTCAAGAAGCACTACTGACTAAAGATATGCCAATTGCTCCTATATATCAGTATGTTACAGCTCGCCTTGTTAACCCTCATGTGGGTGGTTACGCAGAAAACAACGCACAAGACCAACTTTATTCTAAAGATATGTACATCATCGCAGAGTAATCGTTTTCCATATTAAACTGCATGCGGAATAACGCATGCAGTCTTTTCTCATATTTATATTATCAAAAGTTGAGTTGATTATGCTTAAATTCATCTTAAAGCGAATTCTAGAAGCAATACCGACTATGCTGGTATTGATCACAGTCTCTTTTTTCCTTATGCGTTTCGCACCTGGCAGCCCATTTTCAAGTGAAAGAACGCTTCCGCCACAAGTAATGGCAAATATTAACGCTAAGTACGGCCTTGATAAACCTGTGTTGGAGCAATACACCACTTATTTAACGAATGTGATTCAAGGTGACCTTGGTCCTTCTTTTAAATACAAAGATTTTACCGTTAATGAACTGGTTGCTTCGGCATTACCTGTATCAGCTAAAATCGGTGCCTTCGCTTTTGTATTTGCACTTATATTTGGTGTTTTCGTCGGTACGATTGCAGCATTACGACAAAATACGTGGTTAGATTACAGTATTATGTCAACGGCGATGATCGGGGTTGTTATGCCTTCCTTTGTACTCGCACCGGGCCTTATTTATCTTTTTTCTATTGATCTTGGCTGGTTTCCAGCGGGTGGTTGGTTAGATGGCTCGCTGAAATACATGGTATTACCTGTATTGGGTATGTCGATGTTATATGTTGCCACTTTTGCCCGTATTACTCGTGGCAGTATGATTGAAGTGATGAATAGTAACTTTATTCGAACTGCGCGTTCGAAAGGATTAAGTTATCCACATATCGTTATTAAACATGCCTTAAAACCGGCGATGTTACCGGTTGTTTCCTACATGGGTCCTGCATTCGTGGGCATTATTACTGGCTCGGTAGTGATTGAAACCATTTTTGGTTTACCGGGTATTGGTAAGTTGTTTGTTAACGCCGCGTTTAACCGTGATTATTCCCTAGTGATGGGTATTACCATTTTGATTGGTTTTTTATTCATCTTATTTAATGCAGTTGTTGATATTTTGCTTGCTTATATCGATCCGAAAATTCGCTACTAAGGGACTAGATATGTTATCTAAAACAGACAAAGTAGAAGCGTTAACAAACTTCTCGACAAATTTAGAAATTGAAGGCCGCAGTTTGTGGCAAGATGCCCGCATTCGTTTTATGCGTAATAAAGCGGCAATGATCAGCTTATGTATTTTGTTTCTGATCACCTTGTCAGTTATTTTTGTACCTATGCTCAGCCAGTATGCATTTGACGATACTGATTGGTATGCACTGCATCAGGCTCCTTCGGCAGAGCATTGGTTTGGCACCGACAGTTTAGGGCGTGACCTGCTTGTACGTACCTTTATCGGTGGTCGTATTTCGATGATGGTAGGTGTGATGGGGGCATTCGTTGCTGTGCTTATCGGCACATTGTACGGTGCTGCATCTGGCTTTATCGGCGGTACAACCGACCGTGTGATGATGCGTATCCTTGAGATCCTTTATGCAATTCCATTCATGTTCTTGGTCATTGTATTAGTGACGTTTTTTGGTCGCGATATTATCTTAATTTTTGTAGCGATTGGTGCGATTGCTTGGCTAGACATGGCGCGTATTGTCCGTGGTCAAACCTTAAGTTTACGCAATAAAGAGTTTATCGAAGCCGCGCGTGTATGTGGCGTGAGTCAATGGGGCATTATTACCCGTCATATTGTGCCTAATGTATTGGGTATTGTGGCCGTGTACTCAACGCTGTTGATCCCAAGCATGATTTTAACGGAATCATTCTTAAGTTTCCTTGGTCTTGGTGTGCAAGAACCAATGACCAGTTGGGGTGCCTTATTACAAGAAGGTGCACAAACAATGGAAATAGCGATTTGGCAATTAGCATTCCCAGCAGCATTTATGGTGTTAACGTTATTTTGCTTTAACTATGTTGGTGATGGTCTGCGTGATGCGCTGGATCCAAAAGACAGATAGTTACTAAATAGAATGACTTAAAGAGCGAGCAAGCGCTGAATTAATTTAAGTCATTCTAACGTGAGGATAGTTTGCTTATTACACAGTTAGATGTAGAGCTAGAACAAGATTAAGGATGTCACATGAGTTTATTAGATGTTACTGATCTGCGCGTTGAATTTACGACCCAAGATGGGACCGTAACCGCAGTTAATGATTTAAATTTTGCCCTCAACCCTGGTGAAACACTGGGCATTGTAGGCGAGTCAGGTTCAGGTAAATCACAAACCGTATTTGCGATCATGGGATTGTTAGCGAAAAACGGTATTATTTCTGGTAGTGCTAAGTTTGAAGGTAAAGAGATCTTAAATTTACCAGAGAAAGAACTTAACCATGTTCGAGCAGAACAAATCGCGATGATCTTTCAAGACCCGATGACTTCACTCAACCCTTATATGAAGGTGAGTCAGCAAATGATGGAAGTGCTGATCTTACATAAAGGCATGAGTAAAAAAGAAGCCTTTGAAGAATCGGTATTTATGTTAGAAGCGGTGAAGATCCCTGAAGCTCGTGTTCGTATTAATATGTACCCACATGAATTCTCGGGTGGTATGCGTCAGCGTGTGATGATCGCAATGGCATTGCTATGTCGTCCTAAACTGCTTATTGCAGATGAACCAACAACCGCATTGGATGTAACCATTCAAGCGCAGATCATGCAGCTGTTGAATGAATTAAAAGATAAGTTTAATACAGCGATTATTATGATCACTCATGATTTAGGGGTAGTTGCCGGTAGTTGTGACAAGGTATTGGTGATGTATGCTGGTCGTACCATGGAGTATGGCAAGGTGAACGATATCTTCTATACGCCAAGTCACCCTTACACTGAAGGACTACTTAAGTCGATCCCGCGTTTAGATACCGAAGGTGATATTTTACCGACTATTCCGGGCAATCCACCTAACTTGTTATCATTACCAAAAGGTTGTGCATACCAAGATCGTTGCCATCGAGCACAAGAAAACTGTCAACAAGAACAACCACAATTAATCCCGTTTGCTGGCGACCGTTTACGTGCCTGCTTCTCAGACCAGGGGACATGGTAATGACTGATATAGCCAAGAAAGGTTTAGTAGCCGTAGAGAAAAAGTTACTATTAGAAGTGAATGACTTGAAGGTGCAATTTGATATTCCGTCGAAGTCGCTATGGCCTTGGGCACCACCAAGCAAGCTTAAAGCCGTTGATGGTGTCAGCATCAAGTTATACGAAGGTGAAACACTGGGTGTAGTCGGGGAGTCAGGTTGTGGTAAATCGACGTTTGCCCGCGCCTTAATTGGACTCGTGCCAGCGGCTGCCGGTAACGTAGTTTGGTTAGGTCAGGATCTTACCCGGTTACCACACGAAGAAATGCGTGAAAAGCGTAAAGAAATTCAAATGATCTTCCAAGACCCATTAGCCTCGCTAAACCCGCGTATGACGGTGGGCGATATTATTGCTGAGCCGCTACGAACTTTCTTCCCACAGTTATCTAAAGTGGAAGTGAAAGAGCAGGTGAAGGACATGATGACCAAGGTAGGTTTACTGCCAAATGTAATCAATCGTTATCCACATGAGTTCTCGGGTGGTCAGTGTCAGCGTATTGGTATTGCCCGTGCACTTATTTTAAAACCCAAGATGATCATTTGTGATGAACCAGTATCAGCGTTAGATGTATCAATTCAAGCGCAGGTAGTGAATTTATTACAATCATTACAGAAAGAACTGGGCTTAAGTTTGATCTTCATTGCCCATGATTTATCGATTGTAAAACATATCTCTGATCGCGTACTGGTGATGTATCTTGGTAATGCAGTAGAACTGGGTGAGTCAAAAGCCTTGTTTGCTGAGCCGAAGCATCCGTACACCAAAGCGCTGATGTCGGCAGTGCCGATCCCCGATCCGGTACTTGAGCGTAATAAAAAAATTGAAATGCTGGAAGGTGATTTACCTTCACCGTTAAACCCGCCATCAGGCTGTGTATTCCGTACTCGTTGCCCTGTGGCGAAAGCACGTTGTGCCGAGGCTAAACCTCAATTAGCAGGTGATGAAGAACACTCTGTGTCTTGTTTAATGGTTGCTTAATTTCTTTGTTATTATCTAATATAAAGCCTCTTATTTAAATAGAGGCTTTTTCACCAGAATAAACCTGATTAATCGGACAACTCTATGAAACTTAAAAATATAGCGCTCTCTGCTTTAACAATGGCTATTGCAGCGGGTTGCGCGACAACTGACCAGCAGCCTAAGCATGAATGGAAGCAAGATAAAGAATACAATATCACCATCTTACACACTAATGATAACCATGGTAATTTCTGGCAGAATAAATACGGTGAACGCGGTATGGCTGCACGTGCCACACTGGTCAATAGCATCCGTGCAGAGGTTAAAGCCGAAGGCGGTTCTGTACTATTGTTATCTGGCGGTGATATTAATACCGGCGTACCTGAATCAGATCTGCAAGATGCAGAACCAGATTTCATTGGGATGAACATGATCGGTTACGATGCGATGACATTAGGTAACCATGAATTTGATAATCCGCTTGACGTACTCGCGAAACAAGAAGGTTGGGCAAACTTCCCATTCATCTCTGCCAACATCTATAAAGACGGCAAGCGCATGTTTGATGCTTACAAGATCTTTAATAAAGAGGGGATCAAAATTGCCGTTATTGGCCTAACGACCGAAGATACAGCAAAGATTGGTAATCCTGAATATATCAGCGAATTGGAATTCCGTGATCCAAAAGTGGAAGCCAAAGCCATCATCGCTGAATTAAAAGCAACTGAAAACCCAGATGTGATCATAGCTGCAACGCACATGGGCCATTACCTTAACGGTGACAATGGTTCCAATGCACCGGGTGATGTGCAGCTGGCTCGCTATCTGAACGAAGGTGATTTAGATATGATCGTGGGGGGCCACTCACAAGAACCTTTGTGTATGGAAGGCGCTGAATACGCGAAATTCAAACCAGGGCAAGATTGTACACCTGACGTGCAGAATGGGACTGATATCGTTCAAGCATATGAATGGGGAAAATATGTAGGTCGTGCGGATTATACCTTTAAAAATGGTGAGTTTACATTGCAGTCATACAATCTTATTCCCGTTAATTTAAAGAAAAAAATCAAAGTTGATGGTAAGAAAAAGCGAGTATTAATCCAAGATGAGATTGCGCAAGATCCAGCTGTTTTCGCAAAACTAAAACCGTTCCAAGAAAAAGGTCAAGTAGCATTAGGCATTAAGATTGGTTACTCTGATGGCTTATTACAAGGTGATCGTGACGTTGTGCGTAACAACCCAACAAACCTTGGCCGTTTGATTGCAACAGCGCATATGCAACGTGCAAAAGCAGATTTTGGTATCATGAATTCAGGTGGTGTACGTGCGTCAATTGAGGCCGGTGTCATCACATATAAAGACGTATTAACCGTACAGCCATTTGGCAATATACTTACTTATGTAGAGATGTCAGGCGCTGAAGTGATGGATTACTTAAATGTAGTCGCCACTAAGATGAAAGACTCAGGTGCATTTGCACAGTTCGCTGGTATTTCGATGACAGTTGAAAACGGTCAAGTTTCAGATGTGAAGATTGGCGGTAAAGCAATGGATATGAGCAAGTCATACCGCTTCACTATCCCATCGTTCAACGCAGCCGGCGGTGACGGTTACCCGAAAATCATGGATCATGCATCGTTTGTAAACACTGGTTATGTGGATGCGGAAGTACTAAAAGAGTATATCGAAGCAAATTCACCGATTAACGTCGCTGATTTTGAACCAAAAAATCAAATGGTTTATAAATAACATCACTATTTAATTCTGACTAGATTGTGAGTTTGTAAAATAATCGTATTAAAAAGGCGAATAAACTAATGTTTATTCGCCTTTTTCTTAACTTGTTTTTAATTATTCGTTAGTAATGAATCAAGTATCAATACTATTTAGCTTTCCGACGTAGCAGGCCTAGACCAAGTAGAGATAGGGTTCCAAAGATTCCAAATGAACCACCGCTACCGTCATCAGATGATGGTTTATTTAGAGGTTTAATACTAATGCTTGTTGTTTCTACTGTTACATTTCCCTTATCATCTTCAGCCGTTACTTTGAACTTTATTTTAGATTTTTTGCTTACGGGTGGCGCTGTAAACTTAACTGTTTGTAATTTAGGATTTACCAGTG
>Ga0209292_1004127_pt1 | contig 15556 bp, 12 predicted proteins | sample GOMGulsemesocosm_2_FD_184634 | JGI IMG/M metagenome (GOLD analysis project Ga0209292, IMG submission 184634) | Methane-oxidizing microbial communities from mesocosms in the Gulf of Mexico - GOM9C Gulf of Mexico (SPAdes) (version 2) | ecosystem: Environmental > Aquatic > Marine > Cold seeps... | reverse complement strand
TGCCCTCCACTTATCTTTTAATCCTTCCTCCGTGCTCTCTGTGCCCTCTGTGGTAAACCAGTCTTTTAGGCTCTTCGTCTTTTAACTTACGACCACTGACTAAAGACAATCTTTTTTTACCACAGAGGTCACAGAGGCGCTTCGCTACACAGAGGAGGAGACAATCCCTTTATCGACTGATTACTTACGACTTATGACTGACGACTTACGACTTATGACTGACGACTTACGACTCAATGACAGACACTATTATATCTATTTATCCGACATTTTTGATATAATAGACACTATAATACCTATACAGTAATTAATCATGACAAAACTATCTCTACTTTCAAGCAGCGATGTTCAAGCATCCTTAAAGGAATATTTGATTTTGCGCCGTAAAGCCGCCAAGTTATCAAGAGATAAGCTTGCGCTGCGTAGCACTGTGCCTGCATCAACGATTAAGAAATTTGAAACTACTGGGCAAATTTCACTACGCCAATTTTTATTGCTGTGGCAATGTTTAGAACAATTAGAGCATTTAGACAAATTAACTAAATCTTCTATAGAACAAGAGCGAAATCCGCAATCTATCGCGGATGTACTTAGCCATGAATGATAAAGCGACAAATAAGTTAGAGGTTTGGCGCAAGTTAACTGACAGTTCAACCGTTATGGTCGGTGAATTGGCGCAAAATAAACAGGGAGTGTACTTCCAATACCATACTGAATATTTGCAAAAGCATCACAATTTATCGCCTTTTAATCTCAGTTTTGATAACAGTTTACAGCTTGCCCCCAACCAGCCTCACAATGCATTACATGGCGCTTTTTCGGACTCATTACCCGATGGTTGGGGATTGATGTTGATGGATCGGATTTTCAGGCAGGCCAATATTTTACCGAACCAAATATCTGCTATGGATAGGCTGGCGTTTGTAGGTGATAGAGCGATGGGGGCTCTATTTTATAAGCCTGTGTCATCACTACAAGAAACAGAGCAAGCTGAAAATTTCAGCATTGCTGAACTAGGTACTAAGGCACAGGCCATTTTTGATGGACAAACATCACAAGTACTGCAGGCATTGGTAAATGCTGGTAGCTCTGGTGGTGCTAGACCCAAAGCGCAATTGTATTTAAACCAAGTAAATCCCGATCAATGCAGTATTACGGCTAAGCCTGATCATGAAGCCTATTTAGTAAAATTTACTTCACAGCAACTCTCCCTTGGACACGAAGAGGGATTGTGTGAAGCCGCTTATTTGAGTATGGCTTTAAAGGCCGGTATTGATGTCCCCCAATGGCAATTGCTGGATGCTCCTAACAAAAGAGGCTCTACCTCAAACAAGGACAATAAGTGGCTGGCATTAAAAAGATTTGATACTACGATCACCGCTAACGGCACAGAAGGTCGATTACATTTACACAGCACCAGCGGCCTATTGGATGCCGACTATCGTATGCCGAGCTTAGATTATGAAGATTTAATCAAAGCTAGCAGCATACTCTGCAAAAGCCCTGCGGCTGGTCAAGCGATGTTTAGGCGCATGATCTTTAACTTATTTGCCTTAAACCAAGATGATCACAGTAAAAACTGGGCTTTTTTACAAGGGGATGACGGCCAGTGGCAATTAGCCCCTTTTTACGATGTCACCTTTAGCCCATCGGCCTACGATGAGCACGCTACCGCTTTCGCGGGCTTTGGTAAAAAACCAACCTTAAAAGCCTTACAAAAATTAGCCACTCAAGCTAACTTTTCTAGCTGGAAGCAAGCACAGCTAGTCATTGTCGAAACAGTAGAAGCCATACAGTCTTTTAACGTAATTAGTCAGCAATTGAATGTTAAACAGGACACTAGGCAACTTATCTCTAAGCAACTAGGAAGAATTTACCAAGACAACAAAATATTGTTACAGGGATAATATTCTATTGCGGGTTGCTGAGACATTATTCATTAACTTTCTTTGCTCGTAACATTACTCGCCCGCTACCGGTACTTACCTCCCTCTGTGGTGAACCAATCTTTTAAAACTTTTCTACCACCGAGAACACAGAGGCGCTGCGCTACACAGAGTAAAAACAATAAAACATAATGACTATAGGTCTCGGTTCTTAGGTTCTGTATTGAAGTTAGTAACCTTTTTTACCCGCAACTTTTCAGCTCGCGACCTTCTTTTCTTTAATCACTTATTTGTTAACTAAATAAGTCACTCGCGGCTAATTTTTAGATATAGTTGATATCCAGAGACCTCTGCATAACGTAATGATGTATCGCACCGGCCAAAATATTGAATCAATAGGAAAAATAAATGGAAAAGAGCATTTTTAAGTTCATCTGGAAATACTCGAAGAGAAAGCAGATCATTTTATTGCTGGTCACGCTGCTAACTTTCCCGATATTGTATGTCTCCCTGGAACTGCCCAAGCGCATCATCAATGATGCGATTAGTGGCACTGGTGAAGACGTGGTGCTGCTGGGGATTACGCTTAATCAAGTTGAGTTTCTATTGCTGCTGTGCGTCGGATTTCTGTTGGCTGTGCTGGCTAACGGGCTATTGAAAATGCGGCTTAATACCATGAAAGGTGTGCTCGCGGAACAGTTGTTGCGACGCTTTCGCTACCAACTTTTAACCCGTATTCTGCGCTTTCCCAGACCCTATTTTAGAAGCACAAGCCAAGGTGAATTAGTGTCGATGGTCACTTCAGAAGCGGAACCACTAGGCGGTATCATGGGTGATATGTTATCTCAGCCGGTACTGCAAGCGGGACAGATGCTGACTATTTTGCTGTTTCTGTTTGCTCAGAGTGTCTGGTTTGGATTGGCCGCCATTGCTTTGATACCGTTACAAGCGTGGATCATTCCTCTATTGCAACGTCAAATCAATGTGCTCAATAAACACCGCATACAAGAGGCTCGTAAACTGGCAGCCGATATTGGTGAGACTGCTGCGGGGGTGAGTGATATCCGTACCAATGGCGGATTACGCTACCGAATGTCACTGTTTTCATACCGCTTAGGTAACATCTACGATATTCGCTTTGCCATTTTTCAGAAGAAATTTTTTATGAAGTTTCTGAATAACTTCATCAACCAGTTGACGCCCTTCTTTTTCTATTCTGTTGGCGGCTATCTGGCGATCAAGGGGCACATTAGTGTCGGCGCACTGGTCGCGGCCTTGGCGGCTTTTAAAGATATGTCTGCTCCCTGGAAAGACCTGCTGGCCTTTTACAATACAACTCAAGATATGGCGCTGCGATGGATAGCTGTCACTGAACGTTTTGCTCCTAACTCTCTGGTAGCAGAGCACTTGTTTGAGGGTACCCCAAAGGGGGGGGCCAGTTTGAAAGGTGACATCGAAATTAACGGGGTTACCGTTCGCGATGAGGACGGTACTACTTTGTTGGAAGATATCAATCTAAGCATACCGCAAGGTGCGCGGGTTGCTGTTAAAGCCGACAATGAAACCGCAGCTTTGGCATTCGCTGATCTGCTGACCCGCGAAGTCACTCCACAGCGCGGATCGGTTAAAATCGCCGGACAAGCTTTGAACAGCATCCATCAGGTGACCTTGGCCAACTGCATTGGCTATGCCCATTCCAATCCGCATATTCTGCAGGGCACGCTCGGTGACAACCTTCTCATACCATTCAAAAACAAACCGTTAGCGGACGCGGATGTTCTCCCAGAGATGCAGAGTTTTCGTGCAAAAGCTGAGCAATCTGGCAATAGTATCGATCCGTTTGAGACTAATTGGATTGATCCTCAAGTGGCAGGTTTACAATCATCCGATGAAATCCGCCAGTGGTGGTTCCAGTTGGTACAGGCAATGGGGGTCGACGATTTTATGGTGCGTCGCACTTTGCGCTCGCGCCTTGAGTTAAACGGGCGCCAGCAATTGGCTGATGCCATTGTGCAATTACGGCCCGAGATTGCAAAACGTATCACCGAGGCTGGCTTGGATGACGTTGTTTATGGTTTTCATCCTGACAAGTTTAATCCGGTCTCTCTGCTAGGCAGTAACCTCCTCTATGCCCTGCCCAACCGCGTGCTGACCCAAGTATCACTGTCACAAGATGAGAATTTTGTACGTGTCATACGCAAGCAAGGCATTGCCGAAGAACTGATTGAAATGTCGGTCACCTTGATTGAAAGCCTGACTGCCACCTTTGGTAATGATGGTACAGATCACCCACTATTTCGACGTTTGAACATGCAAGATGAGCTCTACCAACGCCTTGCTACTATCATCACAAACCGCCGAGAGGTGGGTGATGCAGGTCTCGCCCATGAAGATTACGCTCTGCTGCTGACCGTACCTTTTGCATTTTCGGCCGAGCAGATGGGCCCGGCGTTCAGTGATAACTTTAAAGAGCGAGTACTGCAGATCCGTCAATCCAGCGGGTTACAAATGGTGCAGGAATTAGGTGATTTATTCGAGACCATCGATCCACAAAAATACATTCCGGTGATGACAGTGCTGGGTAATGCAATCTTTGGACGAATTTCGAAAATGGCGGGCGCACGTGAAAATCTGATCGAAAATATTGTGGTTGAAGTGCTTTGCGAGCATGGATTGCGACAGTTAGCTGCTGAATCTGTTTATGATATGCCGACCACCTCGGGGGGTGATAATCTACCATCCGTATTCAGGGAGCGCGTGGCTTTCAGCCGAGCGGGAATTAAGAAACCCGATATTTTGATCCTTGCCAATACTCTGGCCAGCCATACTAGCGAAGAACGTGATTCGATGAGAGAGCGCGTTAGTAAGCTGATGCCTGATACCACTAAAATTTTTATTGAACAGCAGTTCGTAAACCCTGAAAATTACGATCTATTTATTGAGATTGTAGATGGGCGGATTGACGGTGGCGCAAACCAACAAGAAGCACCAGATATAGATGCGCGGCAGGACCTCAATCGCAAAATTGCGGTCATCGCCAAGACAGAGTTATTTGGCGCACTTGATCGCAAGCAGCAGCGATTACTCGCCTTTGGCACCCAGTGGTACAAAGCAGAAACCGGTCGCAAGATCTTTGCCGTAGAAGAGGAAGCAGACGCGGCATATCTGTGTATTAAAGGCGCGGCCGGCTTGTATTGGTCAGCACAAGATGGCGAAAGTCGAATGGTATCAACAGTCACTCCCGGACGATTGATTGGCGATTTATCGGTTATTCTGAATGAACGCCGTACGCTTGACCTTGTCGCCTTAGAAGACAGTCTGTTTTTACGTATTGGCGCGAGCGAGTTGATGGCGGTCATCGAAAATGACGCGATGGTAGCCTGCAATATAATGCGCACGGTTGCTGGGCACTTGACGGGCACGGTAGACACCTTGCGCGCAATGCGCACCTATTCAACGGAACGGGGCGTGGACTTCTCTGAGTTTGAGGTTAAATAGAATATAGTGAAGTGAATAAATGAGTTGCGAGTTGCGAGTACAGTATCCACGCTTGTAACCTTCTTTACCCGTCACTTTTTTTACCCTCTACCGCCCTTTAGTTTCGGGTTTAGTTTTACATTAGTAACTTTTCCTACCCGCAACTTTCTGAGCCCGCTACACATGGCTTCTCTCTTCTCTCTGAATCGTGATACAGTGACTCAATAAATGACCACTATCACTACATCACCAAACCCAACCACTAAAGCAGCGGGATGAATATGCCAGGGAATACAGCAGAGCGTAGTAAAACATTTGACCCTTTTGAAAAGGAACGGCAATTGCGCAACCAAGCAAGTACTTGGCAGACAACAGAAACGAAGCACGCTGATCACAGCGATATTCCCATCATTGATCTTAGTCGCTACTTAAAAACAGGCAGTGAAGAGGCGTTGGAAACGGTCGCTGCTCAGTTGCGCAGTGCCTGTGAAAACGTCGGTTTCTTTACGATTGTCGGCCATGGTGTCGCACCGCAAATTATCGAGACGCAGTTTTCAATGCTCAAACAGTTCCATGGACTACCTATCAAAGCTAAAACATCGATACAGATGGATAGCCCCCAATGGGCTGTTGGCGGTGTGGGGTATCTGCCTTTTAAAAATAGGAAACTGCCCTCGCGCGATACCGGTAATCGCAACGAAGCTTTCTTAATAAAGTGCGATCACAATATAACAATGCAGGATAATCAATGGCTGGATGAAGCCGTGCTGCCGGGCTTTAGAGCTGCTAGTGAAACTTATGCGGATGCCATGGTCTGTTTGGGGAAGCGTTTATTACCTATCTTCGCCAAGGCACTTGATATGCCAGCTGATTTTTTTGACCAAGCCTTTATCGATCCACAGTTTAGATTACGTATGACCCACTATCCAAGTGCCGAGGTGGTCACACAAAAAGATGAATTTGGGATTGCTCCGCACGTTGATACCAGCTTTTGCACTTTGTTGGTTCAAGATCAGCCGGGGTTAAGCATTTTCAGTGAGCAACGACAAACTTGGTTAGATGTACCTATGTTGGAAGATGCCTTTATCGTCAATACCGGTGAGCTATTAAGGCAGTGGAGCAATGACAGATTTTTGAGTGTAAAACACTTTGTGCACACCAATAAAAGTGGCGTATCAAGATACTCCATTCCATTCTTTTTTAACGCCAACAGCGATTACAAAATGCACTGCATTGCCAGTTGCCACAGTGACGAAAACCCGCCCAAATACCCAGCCATTTCCTACAACGAAAGCCAAGCCGTCGCTCAGGGAGAATGAGCGGCGAGTTGCGAGTACAGCATCCACACTTGTAACCCTTTTTACCCGCCACTTTTTTTGCCCGCTACCGCCCTTTAGTTACGGGCTCAGTGTTTTTGCTGCGTGATAAATTTTTTGATGGGCTCCCAGTACCTATCATGCCAGCCTTGGGCTAAATGCTGTTCAAATTCTGCTGGATAGCCAGAGTGTTCAAAAGACAATGTTGTTTGCTCATCACCGTTAGGCTCCAGTGCGAAGGTTATCTGTGAAGAAACGCCTGCTTGCCAATTCGCGACACGCCATGTTTGTACTATGCGTGTCGGCACATCTATTTCAATAAACTGTCCGTTAATCATGCGGTTGAATGCGCTAAATTCCCCGCCCTCGCGGACATCAAAAACAGCCTCTGCGCCTGTTACTTCAGTAAATAGTTGAGCGTCGCTAAGTATTGAAAATAGCTGTTTTGCACTGCACTCAAATGTGACTTGTTGGTGAATTGTCATTTTTTTCTCCTGAGGTGATCACAAAAGTAAACCAAGTGGTTTACTTTATAAATTCTATCTAACTGGCTTTTCAATTGCAACACTAAACCAAATAGTTTATCTTCTGTAGATGAAAAATACTCTGAGTAATACACATCTAGATTTGGTGTTTAAGGCACTCTCTGACCAAACACGTCGGGCGCAGCTTGATCGCCTAATACAGGGCCCCGCGTCAATCAGCGAGTTGGCTGCCCCTTTTTCAATGTCTTTACCTGCAGCGTCTAAACACATTAAAGTGTTACAAAAAGCGAAACTTATAAACTGTAAAAAAAACGGTCGGGTGCACATTTGTGAAATAGAACCGACTGCTTTTGTCGAGCTCGATAGATGGATGGCGACACATCGTCAATTTTGGAATGACAAACTCGATCAGCTGGAAACATTTTTACAAGAGGAGCCAAAATGAGCACAACGCAGATGCTACAAGCCAATGACGAACGTCGGTTGTTAGTGCAAAGAGTGATTCTCGCCAAACCTGAACGTATCTTTGATGCGTGGACAAAACCGCAACTATTAAGCCAGTGGTGGGGGCCAGAGCATGTTACTTGTACCAGTGCTGAGATTGATCTTTGCGTCGGTGGCCACTATCGGATAGAGAACCAAATGGCAGACGGTAGCACAGTGTTGATCAATGGTGTGTTTGAGCAGATCGATAAGCCGAGGAAACTGGTCTACAGCTGGAGCACAACTTCAGAATCTATCCCCTGTGAACGGGTGACTATCTATTTCGAATCAAGAGAAGAGGCAACCCAGATCAGCATTATTCATGAAAATATCCCCACCCCAGAACTTGTCACTAGTCACAGTGCTGGGTGGGAAGGCTGCCTCGATGGTTTGATAAGGTTTTTAGAGCATTAAGCTAGATAAGGCTTATCAGCATAGTGTTAATAGCTGGCCATGGTCGCTTTGCAAACGAGCAAATAAACCCTTATTTTTCTCTGCCGACCTACAGAACATCTCGCTCCACTGGATATCAATGTTTGCACGCCCTCAGCCCGCTTTTTATTGATGCCATGTTCTCGAAATGCTCAGTACGATAGCGGCGTTTTTTCTAGTACTTATGCCCCCTTATATATTAAAGCGCACCACTAGCTGCTCTAACTGGGTTGACGTTTTGTCTAAGTCTTCACTGGCAATGACATTATCTTTTGCGGTGGCACTGGTTTGATGAGTATAGTGATTGATTTCCTGAAGTTTTTTAGAAATCTCTTCCACACTACTAATTCTCGAGTGAGTTGAGGTTTCAATTTCACGGTTGACCAGCGAAATTTCTCCGACATTTTTTGCAGTATTTTCTAAGGCGTCATACACCTGCTGTGTTGCCGAGACATTCTCTTCTACTTTCACCATGCCCTGCGCCATTATGGTGGCGCCCTGTTCTGCATTTTGCTGTAACTTTTCGATCAATTGCTGTATCTCTACCGTGGCGGCACTCGTGTTTTGTGCTAACTGCCTCACTTCATCGGCAACTACCGCAAAGCCCCTGCCGTGATCCCCTGCCCTGGCAGCTTCTATGGCAGCATTTAACGCCAGTAAATTGGTTTGATCAGCGACACCCCTTATTACATTTAATATTTTCCCGATATCATCGCTGTCGGTTTTAAGGAGTGTCATCGAATTCTCTGCCATGCTCATCGTCTCTGACAGTTGAGAAATTTTAGCGACGGACTCATCAACACTGGCCATACTCAACTGCACCGCATTTTCAGCGCCCTCTGCATTCTTGACGGCCACTGAGGTATTTTCAGCCACTGATTTAAACATGACCGTTAACTGCTCGGCCTCATCGACAATTTCAACGGTTATCTGCTCTTGGTGCTTGAGAGACTCCTGAGTTTTCAGCGAAGTATTGTTCATATTGTTAGCACTCCTAGCAATATCTTCACCGGCATCTTTCATATCACGAACATTTTGATTAAGCCCCACCACCAGTGAATTAACGTCGTTTATCAGCGTTTTTAACTCTCCCACTGCGCCATTATCAGTGATATTGGTCGTTAAATCGTTATTGGTGATCCGCTTCACCCCTTCGACAAAACGACTCAGTGGTTTAATAATCCAACGGCGCAATACCACAATGATGGCAATGCTTAATAACAAGGCGACCACACAGATAGCAAAAATCAATACTGGGATAAATGTTGCGTTTTCTTTAGCGCTTTGTGCACGGCTGGCAACTTGTTCTAATTTACCCGATTGATCTCCCGCTACTTTGGACTGCATCGCAGTGATTGACTGGGATATATTTTGTGAGACTTTAGGGATAACGCTCAACGATTTACCCAATTCTATTAAACTAGCCGATAGCAAAGTGGCCAGTTTTTGGTTGGCTTGGTTGGCGTTATTGATCAGTGCAATGGATTGATCTAAAATTACGTTACCTTCTTGGCTGGCTTTTTTCTGTTGATCAATTTGCGATTTAGCGGTGCTGGTAAACGTTAGCGCTTTATCAATACCTTGCTTAGCCAGAGCATTCGCCTGATCCGCAATGCTACTCGCAAGCGTAACGATGGATTCTCCCTGGGTGATCAAAGCGCGACTGGCAAATAATCTGAGCATCGGGTTTTGCTGTTTTGCAAATGCCTTAAGCTTTTTTTCAAAGGGTTTTATCTGCTTTTCAAGCGTTTGTAGCTCTTTGAGCATGGATTCGCTGATGGTCACCTTTTTCCCGAGTGCAGTGATGATCGACAACTGACTAAAAATCGCTTTAATATTGATTTCAGCTTTATCTAACCCTTTAACATCTTGATTAATCAGCTGGAATGCGTTGATAAGTAGCTGCATACTCCTGCGATCGACTTGTTGCGCGGTATTGATCAAATCCTGCAGAGGACCACTAATCAGCAGTAGATTTTCTTCTATTTTGCCGGTGGCATTATTGATCACCACTAGACCTTTATTATTTTTCGACACTAACTCTGCAAACTTATCTAAAGCGCTGTCTATATCGACACTCGCCTGTTGATTATCTTTTAACTTCGACTCTAATGAATTGAGTTTTACATAGGCCTTTTCCGCCTCTGAAAGCTCGGCTACTTGGCCTGTCAAACTTTTAAGAGTGTCTATGCCCTGTTTCATTCCCGCTTGCACAGTGTTAATTTCGGTGCGCATAAACTCTAAATCGTCACCGAGACGAGAAGTACCGAAGTTGGCGACAGCGCCTATTAAGAATAATAGTAAGGTGACAGCGTAGACAGCACTTTGGATATAAAAACCAATCGATCGTCCCACTGGTGATGTCACAGAATCTAATTGCATAATCAAGCCCCTGATATTTTTGTAATTATTGCACCAAAACTACAATAAGTAATATTATCTACCAATACAAGGGATTGCAGTGAATCATTCTAAATTCAATCCTTTTATAACATCGATTAATCAAATACCTGTGCGCTATAGGTTCTTTAACTAGTAGATCGTTCACTATTTAATATAGCTGCTGTTTCACTATCTGTGGCATATAATCGTGAACTCACAGCAATAAGCGGATGCTTACTACTGCAAAAACACCGGCAGAAAACAAGCCGGTGCTACTTTTAAAGCATCGAACTGGAGGCTGTTATAGCTCCTGATTTATCTGCTTGATGGTTTCATCGGTTGAGCGCACTGCATTGGCAATCATGCGAAAGTTAACCATGGCGGCTGCGTAGCCATCTAACCCAGGTAACACTGCAGCAGCAGTGGCATCAGAGACTATTTGTACTTCGAATCCCTGTTCCATAAATTCACGCATGTGGGATTCAGTGCACAAGTTGGCAGACATGCCCGCCAGTATGATTTTGCTGATGCCGCGTTTTCTAAGTTGCAACACCATGTCGTTTGATTCAGGGCCATAGACTTTGTGCGGGCTAGTCACTACCGTTTTGCCATTGTTGATATAAGGCTTATAGCGCTCAAGCCAATCGGCTCCTGATTTATTAAAGCCCTCGGTGGTCAGTGCGCCTTTGCGATCAAACATGCCCATGCCATGCATAGCTTTCTCTAAAGCTCCGCCGTGCTCCCACTCATGGTCATGCGGGAAGTAATAGTGTGGAGAGACAAACACCGGAATATCTTTAGCGTCGGCCACCTTGAACAAGCGCTCTATATTTTCTACGGTGTTGTTGTCGGTGACACTTTTACCCACTAGTTTCCAAGTGACGCCGTCTGGGCTGAGAAAATCATTTTGTGGATCGGTGATGACAATCGCCGTTTGCCCTTTTGTGAAAGTCACGCCAGGATCGGGTAATCCCGCCTGGGCAAAGTTTAAGGTCGCGGCGAGACCTAAGGCCAGTAAGGTTAATTTTCCGCTGATTTTAGACATGTGCTATCCTCTTGATTATTGGTTGTTAAAGTAAAGCTATTGTCACAGAGCAGCAGGAGGGGATGAATGTCGCAACGTTCCTAAAAGTTGTCTGGCCGTTCAATTTAAGTTTTGGAAATAAATGATGGATGTATTAGGTGATGTACTAAGGGCGTTGCGATTGCGCGGCAGTGTTTATTTTAACGCTTGTTTTTGCGCTCCCTGGGGGATGCAGCTCTCAAGTGACAGTAAAGCGAGTTTCCACATCGTAGTAAAAGGCAATGCCTGGCTTAAAATGGCCACACAAGAGCAAGCGATTAAACTCAGCCAAGGTGATATTGTGCTGTTTCCGACTAGTGCTGCGCACGTCATTAGCGATAGCCTGGACAGTGATTGTATCGCCGCTGAAGAAGTAGTGTTCGCCTATCAAAATCAGCAACCGCTATTTGAGGCTAAATATTCCGCCAACAATGCACCAATCCATGATCAAACAGACTTCCACATTGTCTGTGGTTATGTTGAACTAGACCGCTCGATCTCCCATCCCTTTCTCGACAATTTACCCGAACTGATTCATATTGATAGCCAGTGGCGAGCGCGCTTTCAATGGCTTGATAGTGTGATCAGACAGATCGTGTTAGAAACAGCCGAGCTACAGCCAGCTAGTGCAGTATTGATTGACAGGTTTACCGAAATTTTGTTTATTCAAGTCATTCGCAGTTACGCGCAGCTAAGCGCCAATCAGCAGAGCTATTTTTCGGCGATACAGGATAAGCAACTAAGCAAGGCACTTTCACTAATGCACACACGCCCCGATCAAGATTGGAGCATTGAATTGCTCGCCGCTGAAATAGGCATGTCGCGCTCAGCTTTTTACGCGAGGTTTAATGATTACATTGGCATCGCGCCGATGAAGTATCTGTTCCAATGGCGCATGCTACAAGCTAAGCAAAAAATTGAGACTAGTCAGAAATCACTGTCAACCGTCGCCGAAGAAGTCGGCTATCAATCGGATAGCGCCTTCCAAAAAGCCTTTAAACGATTCTTCAGTTACACACCGGCATCACTGCGCAAAAAGAGCGAGTGAGTATACATAAACCGCATTTCACTCACCGGTTTTATTACCGATTTTCGAAGATATCAAAAATTGCGTAATATACTTAGTAACCTAATTGTGTCCGCAGATCTGCTCTTTTGCTCTCTCTAGGGAAACTCATTACGCTTTCACCTTTGCCATGCTCGGGTCATACAACGCTTTAAAGTGTATGTTACAAGGGACGCGCACCGATGCGATTTCAAGTTCGTATTCACCCTCTTGCAAATACTGGTTATCAACACCTTGGGCGTTGCGTACATAGCCGTAACCGATATTGGCTTGAATAGTATAACCCCAGCCGCCGCTGGTCAGATAACCGACACGTTTGCCGTTACGATAAATTGTTTCACGACCCAACAACACAATATTGACATCTGCGACGGTAAAACAGGCCAAACGTTTTTGCAGAGGCTGTTTGCCACGTTGCTCTAACGCCGCCCTGCCTTTAAAGGCAATAGTGCTATTGAGTTTCACAGCCCAGCCCAAACCTGCCTCTAAAGGGGTGCAGTCAGGGGTAAGCTCTGCGCTCCAGGCGCGATAGCCTTTCTCTAACCGCAGTGATTCAATAGCGCGATAACCGCCATTACAAATATTGTACACGCCCCCTGCAGCCATAATGGCACGGTATACATCTGCGCCCGCCTCCCTTGGCATATGTAACTCCCAGCCCAGTTCACCGACATAAGTGACTCGCAGCGCTTGCACTGCGTGTCCCGCAATATCGATTGTCTGCAAGCTGGCAAAGGGGAAAGCTACCGCGCTCATATCGGCTACTGTTATCTGGCTTAATAGCTGGCGGGCATTGGGGCCCATCAGGGATAAAGTCGTTCGCTGTTCGGTGATGTCAGTGAACTCAATATCGCTAAACTGTGCAGGTATATTATCTTTGATCCAGCTGTAATCGTGGCTGCGAAAGCCGGTGCCGGTCACTATATAAAATTCATCCTCAGCCACTTTGGCCACCGTCAAATCGCACTCGATCCCACCGCGATCATTGAGCAACTGCGTATAGACTAACTTACCCACCTCAGAGTCGACGTGGTTGGCGCATATCCAGCTCAGCGCCTCTCCTGCGCCTGCCCCTTTAAGGCTAAATTTGGCAAACGAGCTCTGATCAAAAACCACCACTGACTCACGCGTCGCGCGATGTTCTTCAGCGACTGCATCAAACCAGTTTTGCCGTCCGTAAGAGTAGCTATCAATAGCGGGCATGCCTTGCGGGGCAAACCAGTTGGGACGCTCCCAGCCATTTTTTGAGCCAAAACAGGCACCTTGTGCTTTGAGATCTTCATACAGCAGCGATGTTAATACGGGTCGGCAGCTACTGTATTCTTCGTGCGGCCAGCTCATCGTATAGTGCTTAGAATATGCCTCCAACGTGCGGTTGCAGACAAAGTCATCATCCGCATGTACTTTGCTAAAACGGCGAATATCAACCGGCCACAGGTCCATCGGCGGCTCCCCCGCGATAACCCACTGCGCCAGCGCTTGTCCCGCGCCGCCGCCTGAGGCAATACCGAAGGCGTTAAAGCCCGCACCGACAAAGAAGTTTTTCACCTCTGGCGCCTCGCCCAGAATAAAGTTACCGTCTGGTGTAAAAGATTCGGGGCCGTTGGTTAAGGTGCGAATACCCGCAGTCTCAAGAGCCGGTACCCGAAACAACGCCTGCTCCATCAATTGCTCGAAGTGCTGCCAATTTTCATTCAATAGCGAAAAATAGAATTTTTCGGGTATGCCCTTGCGCGCCCAGGCAATAGGGTTTGGCTCATAGCCGCCCATGACCAGCCCCCCCACTTCCTCTTTGAAATAGATCAGCCGATCGGGATCGCGCAAAGTCGGTAAATCGCCGGGTACCGGGGTATCTTTTAATGGTTCTGTCACCATGTACTGGTGTTCAACACTCTGCAATGGAACATTAACACCCGCCATGCGCCCCACTTCTCTGGCCCACTGGCCACAACAATTAACCACTTTCTCACATTGTATCTCACCTTTTTCAGTGCTGACCGATACCACTGCCCCATCGATAACTTTAATGGCACTGACTTGGGTGTTTTGGTAAAACTTTACCCCGAGCATGCGCGCTCCTTTCGCCAACGACTGAGTAATATCTGAGGGATTGGCCTGTCCATCGGTCGGTAGAAAAGCCGCACCGACAATGTCGGACACATCCATAAGAGGCCAGAGATCTTGCGCTTCACTGGCACTGAGTAACTCCATCGGCAGGCCAAAACTGTGAGCGGTAGTCGCCTGACGTTTGACCTCTATCCAGCGATCTTTATTACAGGCGAGGCGCAAGCCGCCATTCATTTTCCAGCCCGTGGCCAGCCCTGTTTCTGCCTCTAAATTTTTGTAGATATCAACCGAATTTTTTAACAGTTGGGTGATGTTTGCCGAGCTGCGCAATTGACCAACAAGCCCCGCCGCATGCCAAGTGGAGCCGTTAGTTAACTGCCCGCCCTCTAACACAATCACATCTTTTGCGCCCTCTTTAGCTAAGTGGTAGGCGGTACTGCAGCCGATGATACCGCCGCCGATGACGATAATTTGTGCCTGTGTTGGAAATGTCATGACTGTTATGCCTCTTTTATAGCTAAAAATTCGGTGATGCCTGCCGAGCTGTGTAATTGATCGACAAGGCCCGCCACATACCAACTGGAGCCGTTGGTTAACTGCCCGCCCTCTAATACAATCACTTCTTTAGCGTCCTTTTTGGCTAAGTGGTAGGCGGTACTGCAGCCGATGATACCGCCGCCGATGACGATAATTTGTGCCTGTGTTGGAAATGTCATGACTGTTATGCCTCTGTTATCGCTAAAAATTCGCTGTAGGCGCTATTAAAGCGCCGTAAGTTTTCTGCGGTGTATGCCGGATAATCAAAATCGAGTTGAGTAAATTGCTCAGATACCATGCTCCACATAGCCTCCCGCAACAGCGAGGCACATTTCATGGCACTGTAGCTGCGCCATAGCTTC
>Ga0209292_1004126_pt1 | contig 15558 bp, 14 predicted proteins | sample GOMGulsemesocosm_2_FD_184634 | JGI IMG/M metagenome (GOLD analysis project Ga0209292, IMG submission 184634) | Methane-oxidizing microbial communities from mesocosms in the Gulf of Mexico - GOM9C Gulf of Mexico (SPAdes) (version 2) | ecosystem: Environmental > Aquatic > Marine > Cold seeps... | reverse complement strand
TGCCAAAAAGATTTTCATATGAAAAATTGGCATACGTTTTCGTCATCTGATCTCGTTAGCTGGACAGATCATGGCCCTAGCTTGTCGGTAGACGACTTAGATTGGGCTACCGACTATGCATGGGCTCCTGACGCCGCGTATAAAAATGGAAAATATTATTTAGTGTTTCCTGCTGGAACCGGATTTAAAGATCGTAAAAACCCTAAAAACAGTACTAAATGGATGGGCTTAGGTGTTGCCGTAAGTGATTCCCCTACCGGTCCATTTAAAGATGCTATAGGCGCACCATTATGGACTAAGCCATACGCAAACGATCCCAGTATATTTATTGATGACGACGGAACACCATATTTATATTTTCATGCAAAAAACACAGATTTTCATGTTGCCGAATTAAATGATGACATGCTTAGTGTAAAAGGTGAATTACAGAAAATGGATATGGGCGGTTACGAACCTAAAATGGAAGGGCCATGGGTATTTAAACGTAACGACATTTATTACTTTACCATGCCTGAGAACAACAGAGTGCTAACCTATTACACCGCTAAATCACCAAAAGGCCCTTGGACGTATCAGGGTGTATTTATGGATCAAGAATTACAGAGTAATAATCACCACTCTATTGTTGAATACAAAGGCCAATGGATTATCTTTTATCATCGCTGGTTAAAAACACCAGATGCCGAGTGTGACAAAAGACAACGTCACAGCGCTGCCGACTACATTCACTTTAATGATGACGGAACCATTCAAAAAGTTAAACGCACCCCAAAAGGCGTTAGTAACTTTTTAGAGCTAGTTAAAAAAGCTAATTAAAATGCGAATCCGCAAAGGCGCTCCTTTACCCCGAGCGCTTAAATCTTTTGCATAAAAAACCATCAATCCATAATTTATTTATGTTAGCATCAGCTAAACTTAATGCTAATGGATTAATTATTCCGATTGGTATAAATACAACATTAATGATGTGAAGGTAGCTGATGTTTAAACTACGATTATTAATATTATTTGTGGCTTACTGCAATGTAGCAGCATGTTGTGCGGCTACAGTTTTTTATACCAAAGGTTCAGATACCAAAAATGATCATAGATATCAGTATATCCATCAAACCTTACATTTAGCATTATCAAAAACAGCCGACGAATATGGAAGCTACGAACTTAAAAGAATTCCGCATACAGCAACCATAGCAAGGTTACTAAAACAACTTCAGCAAAAAGATTACAATAATTTTTTCTTAAAAATGTCAATAACAGACGATATTCTACAAAAATATCACGTAATTCCTTTCCCTTTAGACCGTGGCATGGCTGGCTATAGAGTGTCATTTGTAAATGTTAACAACAAAAATAAACTCTGCGGTGATAACATTGAAACCGCATTAAAATCTCAAACAATAATACAAGGTATAGGTTGGTTAGATGGTGATATTCTGAACTATAATGGATATATCACAAACAGGGTTACCTATTATCAAAGCATGTTCAAAATGATAGATAAAGGTCGAGCAGAGCTTTTTCCTAGAGGGGTATATGAAATTTACAAGGAAACAAATAATATTGTTAAAAACTACACCAATATTGTATTAGAACCTTGTTTTGCCTTTTATTATCCCTTACCAAGGTTTTTTATCACTTCTAAAGATAATGCTGAGAACGCAAAGAGAATAGAAAAAGGTTTAGCCATGGCATTTGAAGACGGTAGCTTAATTAAATTATGGGAAGAATATTTTTCAAAAAGCATAGCAATGACACAGCTGCATAAAAGAAAAATAATTGTCTTAGAGAACCCTTTTATCAAAACTCTTGATAAAACATACCAAAAATATAACGTTAAAGTAAATGTAGATTAGCTTAACTTCGATAACACTAAACACCTAAAGCCCCACTAACCCTATTTCATTTAATATTAATAACAGCATTCCTTCTTAAACCCATAAAAATCATATTGACATAAGACAATAACTAAACTTAAATGTCTACCGGTGGCATCGCATTATTTGATTCATATTATTTAACATTATGAATGACAAATATATAAATATAATTCAAAGGGGTTTGCAATACCATGAACAGTTATACATCAAAATTACTTATTTTATTTTTAACTCTATCTTGTCCATCCGTCGTATTTTCAGCTGAAAAAGTAAAAAACGACTGGGCAATGGTTGACGAAATAGTTAACCATATAGAACTACCTAACATTATTGATAGATCTTATAAGATCACAGATTTCGGCGCGGTTAGTAATGGTATAACCGATGCAAGACCAAGTATATTGTCAGCTATAGATCACGCGGTACAACACGGCGGAGGGAAAGTAATTATCCCAAAAGGAACTTGGTTATCTAACGGGCCGATTGTTTTACAGTCAGGCATAAACTTGCACCTTAGCGAAGGTGCAACATTATTATTTAGTACTAATACCGATGACTATTTACCCGTTGTTAAAAAAAGATGGGAAGGTACAGAAGTTTACGGTTATTCTCCTTTAATTTACGCGGCCAATGTTCACGATGTGGCGATTACAGGTACTGGTATTATTGACGGCAATGCCGATAGCGAGTTTCATCCTTGGTATAAAAAACAACAAAAAGACATACTTGCCCTTCGTACTATGGGCATAAAAGGAACACCCGTTAAGCAAAGAGTATTTGGTAAAGGTCACTACTTACGCCCTGAATTGATACAGTTTTTTGGCGCAAAAAGAGTGTTACTTGAAGGATATACCACAAAGAACTCTCCATTTTGGGTAAACCATTTAGTTTATACCGATCATGCCACCGTACGTAATATCAAGGTTGATAGTCACCGAGGTAACAATGATGGTATTGATATTGAATCAAGTACTTATGTTTTAGTGGAAAACAGTCATTTTAGAACCGGTGACGATTCTATTGTTATTAAGTCGGGACGAGATAAAGATGGTCGCGACATAGCTAAGCCGAGTAAATATATTGTTATTCGCAATAACGATATGGGTGGAGAAGATGGCATAGGCCTAGGCAGCGAAATGTCAGGAGGTATAAGTCATGTCTATTTTACCGATAATATTTTAAGGAGCGGTAAAGCAGCAATTCGTTTTAAAGGCTCATTAGATCGTGGCGGTATAGTTGAACATATACGCGTTCGAAATATGGTGATTGAGGAGTTTGATGAAATATTTTGGTTTCAACTAAACTACCCTGGTGTTATTGAAGGTGGTCACCCTTCTATATATCGTGATATAAGCTTTGAAAATATTACCGTAGAAAAAGCCAATAAAATAGTGTTTGAGGCTCATGCATATAAAGGATTTCCCATTGAGAATGTTAGTTTAAAAAACGTCACTATAAAACAAGCAAATAAAAAGTTTGAACTTGAACATGTAAAAAATCTAACGTTAAATCAGGTTTCTATCAATAATGAAGTGATTAATGCAACGATAGATTGGCAGTAAGCCCCTTAATCTAAGCGTTTATAGGTAAGCTTCTATCATAAAATATGAAACCAATGTTTTAGGCCTACATTGGTTTCGCACCTTTATCAGGTAACTGAGACAGTATGGTATTCAATTTATCTAAATGCTTTTGCTCACTATTAGCAAAAGCATTGTATTTATCTATTAAACTGTCTAATTCTTTGTTTGAAGCCTGATGAAAATTAATATTTCGCACTATATCGTCAATTAGCTTATTCAAACTAACTTCTGCAAGTTTTTTATCATGTCCTTTTTGAAAAATTTTAAATACAGGTTTTTCTTCAATAAACCAGTTCCTCTAAGCCTTTTACTCTCGCTAAGTGAGAAGAAATTTATTGGAATGAGCATAAAATGATTTACAAAACAAACACCATTAAAAAAGCCAGCTATTTAGCTGGCTTTTTAGATCTTAAATATAGAATATTCAGGTACTAGATCAACGAACGAACAAAAGCTTCTAGTTCTTCATCTTGACAATTTTCAAAGAAACATGCTTGAAATTGTTCACCGCCTACTGCTGTTTTAAGCAATTCAATATCTAACGATTTTAAACCTGCAAGAGTGTCTTTTGCCAATGCATTTTTAACGTTATTTAAAATACCCGCATTTGCATTTTGTGATTCTTTTCGTTCTGGCGGATATCCTTGCCCATTAACACCAGTAAACGCTTTTTCAAAGATATATCTAATGTTTAACTCTGCGCCCCAGCCAAAACCTTTAGCAAAAGGTAATGCTAATGCGTTTCCGTTGTTTATTTGGGCAAACAAAAAAGCATCTGCCGGGTCAATACAATAACCACAAGTAACACCAGGGTGAGCATTTAAAGACATCAATGCTCCTTGCCCTGTACCACAACCACTGACAACAAAATCTACTGCTTTAGCATTCAACAGTAAACTAGCGATAATACCTAAGTGGATATAGGTTAAACGATGATCATCGTCATCTTTCATGCCCACATTAAATACGCTGTGGTTTTTTTCGTCAGCAACAGCCTGCAGCTCGTTTAACACTGCCGCATTTTTAGATGCTTGACTAAATTCATTCATTAAAGCAATTTTCATAAGGGTACTCACTCTTAAAAGGTTATTTGAAATATAAGAACGATAATGCTTTAGCTTTTATTCTTACCTGTAGATTCTCTAATAATAAGGTTTGGCTTTACTTCAGAGTTTAAAATCAACTCTTTACTGTGCTCACTTTGCACGCGATTAATAAGTTTTTGCACCGCTAGGGCGGCCATATTATCAACCGGTCTTTTTATCGTAGTTAACGAAGGAATAATTCTTGAAGCGTAAATGTTGTCATCAAAACCCGCTATTGAAAGCTCTTCAGGAATTTTTATCCCTAAATCACTAGCGACCCTAATAACACCAGCAGCCATTTCATCATTGTTAGCAAGAATAGCCGTTGGTTTTTGCTCTTTTGAAAGTAATTTTTTGGCACATTCAATACCACTTTCATAAGTATTTTCACCCTCAAGAATATGTGATTGAGGTACATTAACATTACAGCTAGCTAACTCAGATAAAAAACCTTCCATACGTTCAATAGACGAACGATAAGAAAGTGGGCCAGAGATAAACGCAACATTTTTGTGCCCTAAGTCCACAAAGTGGTCAGCCATTTCCTTCATTGCTTCACGCTCATCCGACACCACAATATTATCAGTGTCGTCAAAGTCAACAGAAGCAATACGTACATACGGGCAATTAGCGGCACGTAATGCTGCGGCTAGCTCCTTATTTTCAGATATAGGCGGTAAAATAATAACACCGTCTAGTTTGGATCTTGCAATAGAATTTAAACAGTCTTCAATAAAACTTTCGTCTTTCGATTTACAAGGGTGAACAACAAGTTCATACCCTAATTCAGCACAAACGCCTAATGCGCCACGCTGAACTTGTACAATAGATAACGAATCAAAGTTATCGTATATCAAGCCTAATAAGTAAGAACGACTCGATGCAAGCCCTCTAGCCTGTTTATCAGGACTAAAGTTAACGTCTTTGATCACTTGCTCAACTTTTTTCAAAGTTCGTTCACCCACTAAAGGTGAACGATTTATTACTCGAGATACTGTACGTTTAGAAACGCCAGCAAGTTTAGCAACATCATTAATGGTTATTTTTTTATCTTGCATCGAACTCATCTTATTAGTTATCAAATTATGTATGTAAACTGAAAATCAGAATGTGGTAAGTCGACTATTGTACTCTATCACCCAATCAATCCAAAGAACCTTGGTAAAGCTTCGCTAATTGCAGGCACATAAGTCACCAACATCAGCACTAAAAACATTACCGCGTAAAGAGGTAACATAGGTTTTATAATTTTATGGATAGATGTTTTAGCTACTGCACAGCTAACAAATAAAACACTACCCACAGGTGGCGATACTAAACCGATAGATAAATTTAGTACGATCATAATACCGAACTGGATTGGTGACATACCAAGCTGTTCAGCAACCGGTAAAAATATAGGAGTAAAAATTAATACTGCAGGGGTCATATCAATAAACGCACCAACAACAATTAAAATTAAATTAATAAGCAGTAAAACCACTAATGGGTTATCACTCAACATTAAGAAAAATTCACTAATTGTTTGTGGAATATGGGTATAAGACAATAACCACGACATTGCAGACGACGCACCAATAATCAGCATAACAATGGCTGTAGTTTCACAGGCTTTAAGGAAAAGCGCTGGTAATTGATCTACTTTTATTTCTTTATATATACCTACCGATAATGCCAATGCATATAATACAGCTACTGCTCCGGCTTCAGTTGCGGTAAAAATACCGCCAATAATGCCGCCAATAACAATAAACACCAACAGTAAACTTGGTAACGCTGCTAATACTTTTTCTAACGTCACACTAAGTGGCAGTCTAGCACTCACTGGGTATTTATGTTTTATCGCATAAAGCGAACATACCGTCATTAACGCTAAGCCCACTAAAATACCAGGAAGATAACCGGCAACAAATAATGCTGCGATAGATACTCCGCCACTTGCTATAGCATAAATAATCAAAATATTACTTGGCGGTATCAGCATACCTGTAGTAGCAGCTGACGCAGTAACCGCAGCACCAAATTCGGCACTATAACCATGCTTTTTCATTTCTGGTACCATAAAACTACCAATAGCAGAAGTCGCTGCTACTGCTGAGCCTGATATAGCGCCAAAAAGCATACATGACATTACGTTCACTAATGCTAAACCACCTGGAAGAGAGCCTATTAATGCCATAGCACACTCAATTAAGCGCTTAGCAATGCCGCCCTGCCCCATAACTAGGCCAGATAGGATAAAAAATGGTATCGCCAACAGCGCAAAACTATCTATACCACCAGCCATTTGTTGTGCAATAGTTGTTGCCGCAGGAGTAAAGTCCATGTGCATAACTAACGACAACAAAGTCGCAAGACCAATACAAATAGATACCGGCACATTCAAAAATAATAAAATAAAGAAACTAACGAGTAGAACAATTGCAGTCATATCCATTACATTTCTCCTTTCGATACGTTGTTATTCGCAACATCATTGTTAAGTAATTGAACAATGTTATTACAACCAAAAATCGTAATTAATACACCAGATAATGGTATCGCTGAATAAACCAGCCCCATATTAAGCCCAAGAGCAGCCGATGTTTGCTTAAGTTCAATATTCATCGTAACGAGTAAAGTCCCTCCGTAAACCATTACACTCATGGCAAATATAATAACCATTATCTCGATAACGATACGGGTTTTTCTTTTCGCTGGTGGTGCCATTCGGTCAACAAATATATCTAAACCTAAATGCGCTTTAGTTTTATAGGCGTAGGCTGCGCCTAATATACCTATCCATATTAAAATAAACCTTGCGAGCTCTTCAGTATAAGAACTCGGTGACTGAAGAATAAAGCGAGAAAACACCTGCCAAGTTACCGTTAATACAATGGCTAACATCGCAAACATTAATACTTTTTCAAGTATCTGGCTTATTATCGTTATAAAATTCTGCACAATATCCCCCTACATTTCTTTAATTTTTGTAATTTGCTTAGCAACGGGGCTATTAGCAAAAGATGCATGAAAATCCACAACTTTATCCTGAAAAGATTGTTTATCTGGATATATAACGGTGGTTCCAGCTTTTTTAACCGCTTCAAGCGCTTCATCAGACGCGGTTTGCCATAGCGACTTTTGATATACAATAGAGTCAGCCATTGCTGAACTCAGCCATGTTTGCTCTTCAGGCGTTAAGGAATTCCATACCGCTAAACTGGCTAAAATAATATCAGGAACAAACGTATGTTCGTCTAAGCTGTAGTATTTGGCTATTTCATAATGGCGTGATAAGTAATAGCTTGGAGGATTGTTTTCAGCTCCGTCTACCACTCCTTGCTGTAATGCAGCATAAAGTTCCCCCCAAGCAATAGGTGTAGCAGCACCGCCCAAAGCTTGTACGGTAGCCACAGCAGTTGGACTGTTTAAAACTCGTATTTTTTGACCAATTAAATCTTCAGGTGTATTTATAGGACTATTAGTTGTGTAAAAGCTACGACTACCAGCATCATAATATCCCATACCTTTTAGTCGAACCGTTTCTACTTGGTTTAATAAGCCCTGACCAATGTCGCTGTTAAGCACTTTCCAAAAATGATCTCGATCGCGCATTAAATACGGAATACTGAAAACTTGCATTTCCGGTACAAAACCTTCAAGCGGACTTGCAGATACTTTGGTCATTGCAAGGCTACCAATTTGCAATAATTCAATCATTTCTCGTTCAGATCCTAGTTGGCCTCCTGGGTAGATAACGATTTCCATTTTGCCATTAGAATAATGGGTTAAACGCTTTGCCATGAATTCCATCGCTAAATGGACCACATGACGAGTATCTAACGTATGTCCTAAGGTTAAGGTCGTTTTTTTGCTCTCGCTGGTACAACTAGCGAGAGTAAAACTTAAAACAACACTGAATACGGCGATCAAAATTTTATTTTTCATTATGCTCACTTTCTTTTTATTTAATAAAAGATCTTAAACTAACTCGCTTAACGTAACTCATTGGGCTGATATTTATCCATATCATCATAATCTAAGTTTTCACCCGCCATTCCCCAAATAAAACTATAATTTTGTGTACCAGCACCCGAATGAATAGACCACGGAGGAGAAATTACCGCTTGCTCGTTTTGAACCCAAATATGTCGAGTTTCTTGTGGCTCTCCCATAAAGTGACAAACCGCTTGCTCTTCGGGTACTTCAAAATAGAAATATACTTCATTACGACGGTCATGTTGATGTGCAGGCATAGTATTCCAAACACTACCAGGCTTAAGCTCTGTTAATCCCATTTGTAATTGACACGTATCAACCACAGTATTAATTAGCATTTGATTAATATCACGTTCATTTGACGTTGTTAAACTGCCTAAATGTAAAACGTTAGCATCGTTACGGGTAACCAACTTAGTTGGATATTCTTTATGTGCAGGAGCAGAGTTCAAATAAAACCTTGCTGGCTTTTCAGAATCATCACTTGAGAAGGTAACTTCTTTTGCACCTCTGCCAATGTAAAGTGCGTCTTTGTAATTTAAATGAAACTGTTCGCCATCAACGGTTATAGTGCCTTGCTGACCTACGTTAATAACCCCTAATTCTCGCCCGTGTAAAAACGTTTTAGCTTTTAGCGCATCAAGTGTTTCAAGTTTAAGTGGCTTGTTAATAGGAACAGCTCCACCCACCATAAATCGTTCATAATGCGTGTAAACCCAATAAATTTTGTCGTCTTGCATTAACTTATCAGCAAGAAATTCATTTCTTAATTGTGTTGTATCAAAGTTTTTAACTTCGTTCGGACCAACTGCGTAACGGTTTTCCATATCTGTAGACATATTTTTCTCTATATTCTTTAAAACGTAATACTTTCTTTAAATCTAATACTTTCAGAGGAAAGAATTATCGAGCTAACCAACCGCCATCTACAGCCAAAATATGGCCATTTACATAATCACTAGCACTAGAAGCTAAGAATACTGCGGCACCTTGCAATTGCTCAGGTTCACCCCATTGTCCAGCTGGAATTCGTTTAGTAATTTCTGCATTACGGGTTTCATCATCTTGTAATGCTTGAGTATTGTCTGTGCGGAAATAACCCGGAGCGATAGCATTAACTTGAATATTATTAATCGCCCACTCATTCGCTAGCGCTTTAGTTAGACCAGCAATAGCGTGTTTACTTGCGGTATATGCAGGCACCGTCATGCCACCACTATATGAAAGCATTGAAGCAATATTGATAATTTTTCCTTGACCTTTTTCCATCATTTTTGGAGCAAAAGCCTGAGCTAACAAAAAGCTAGCATCCAAATTAACTTTCATTACGTTTTGCCATTCTGGGTAAGAATAATCAACAGCCGGCTCACGGTAGATAGTCCCACCAACATTTACCAAAATATCTATAACGCTGTGCTCGGCTAACATTTCAGTTGCAAAACGTTTAACCGCTTTATCATCACCTAAATCCAAACTCGCTTCACTCGCCACTCCACCGTTACTAATAATGTTATTCAAGGTTTGGCTACAACCTCCTTCGCGGCTGCTGCTACATATAACTTTAGCACCAGCGGAAGCTAAACCTTCTGCAATTTTTTGTCCTAAACCGCGGCTAGCACCTGTTACTAGTGCTACTTTTCCACTTAGATTAAATAATTGATTGCTCATATCTTCTACTCTTATCCTACATATTTAGTAACTAATAACGCCATTCTTTGCTACCGATGGCATTTTGTCAAATAATATTTGCCACCGGTGGCAAATTATCTTAATATCCTCTCATTCAAATGTCAGAGGAATCCGGATAATGCAACAATTAAACAGAACAAACTTCACTAAAAACACATACCCTACAAAAATAATGCAATTTGGCGAAGGTAATTTTTTACGTGCATTTGTCGATTGGCAAATTGATATCTTGAATGAGACAACTGATCTTAATTCGGGTATCGCCATTATTCGTCCCATTGATTACGATGCACTTCCCTTACTTAACGAGCAAGATGGTTTATACACCACCATTATTCGTGGTTTAAATGAACAAGGTGAAGCCGTAGCAGATCACAGAATCATATCTTCAGTAAATGAAGAGATCCCAATTTACAAAGCTTTTAATCAATATTTAGCATTGGCTGAAAACCCGGATCTAAGACTGATATTTTCAAATACCACCGAAGCAGGTATTGAATATATTGCTACGGATAAAATCACTGACGCGCCAGCTAAAGCTTTCCCTGCTAAGTTAACGCAATGGTTGCATCATCGTTTTGAATTTTTCAACGGCTCAAGCGACAGTGGCGTAGTGATCATTCCTTGCGAACTTATTGATTACAATGGCGAAAAGTTAAAAGAAATCGTTTTACAATATTGTCAGTTATGGGAATTATCTAGCGAATTTATTGAATGGTTAAATACAGCCAATGACTTCTGTTCAACATTAGTTGACCGTATCGTTACTGGTTTCCCACGTGATGAACATCAAGAGCTTCAAGAGAAACTAGGTTACCAAGATAACTTTATGGTAACGGCTGAGCATTTCCATTTATTTGTTATTCAAGGTCCAAAACACCTAGCCGATCTACTTTGTCTTGAAGGTAGTCAATTAAACATAAAAATTGTTGATGACATATCACCTTATAAACAACGTAAAGTGGCTATTTTAAATGGTGCACATACTGCAATGGTGCCACTGGCTTATATGGCGAATATTGATTCCGTAGGAGAAGCACTAGCAGCACCTTTATTCGAAGATTACCTGACCTCGTTAATATTCAATGAAATTATTCCAACATTAGATCTACCTGAAAATGAATTAAAAGCGTTTGCTAGCGACGTATTAAACCGTTTTAGAAATCCATACATTCACCATTTATTGATGGCGATATCTTTAAATAGTATGACTAAATTTAAAACACGTGTATTACCACAGCTATTAATTCATGTTGACAAGCAAAACACGGTTCCAAAAATGATGGCACTTGCTATTGCTGGTCAAATATTATTCTTCAAAGGTGTGCGCAATGATGAAGTTATTGCATTGTCAGACAGCGAACAATGGTTAGCTTTATTTAATAACCTTTGGACTAGCTATAACGATAAACAAATAAGCATCACTGAATTAGTCACTGGTGTTCTAGGTGCTGAATGGCACTGGGACCAAAACCTAAATAACATACCAGAATTAACTGCAATTGTTAGTGAATACGTACAAGCAATGTTAGAGCAAGGTGTTAGCCCTGTTTTAACACAAGCATTAAAAGGCTAGTAGAATGAAAGCGATTATTAAATTACACGCGACAGATAATGTCGCCATCGCAATGAAAAATTTGATGGCTAATGATGTAGTCACTGTAGACGACATTGAATTAACCCTCACGGAAGATGTTAATAAAGGCCATAAAATTGCGTTATGCGACTTAACAAAAGATCAGCATATTATTAAATATGGTGACCCTATTGGTTTTGCCCTAAATGACATAAAACAAGGAAGCTGGGTTCATACCCACACCATAAAAACCAATTTACACGACGAATTACAATACAAATATCAACCCGAGTTTATTGAGCAACAACAAGCGTTACCGTCTCCAGAAGTTAATATATACCGCAGACAAAATGGTGACGTCGCTATTCGTAATGAAATATGGCTTATTCCTACGGTAGGTTGTGTAAACGGTATGATTGCGCAAATGAAAAAAGAATTTCTAGCGCAACATCCTGAAATAGATGTTGATGGCGTACACGTATTCCCTCATCAATTTGGTTGTTCACAATTAGGTGATGACTTAGAAACAACACGTGTGCTGTTACAAAATATGGTGCTTCACCCTAATGCTGGTGGTGCATTAATTGTTGGTTTAGGTTGCGAAAACAACCAGCTTGAAGTTTTTAAAGAAGGGCTAGGCGACTTTGATAGTAGCAGAGTGAAATTTTTAATTACTCAACAAGCCGACGATGAAATTGAAGAAGGTGTGCAATTACTTGAAGAAATATACGACACCGTAAAACATGACAAACGCGAGCAAGGTTTACTTAGTGAAGTTAAATTTGGTTTAGAATGTGGTGGTAGTGATGGCTTGTCAGGCATAACAGCCAACCCGTTGCTGGGTTACTTTTCTGACTACCTAATTGCTCAAGGCGGAACAACAGTATTAACCGAAGTACCCGAAATGTTTGGTGCTGAAACTATTTTAATGTCGCGTTGTAAAGACAAAGAAACCTTTTACGACTTGGTTGATATGGTAAACAACTTTAAACGATATTACACCGATCACAACCAACCAATTTATGAAAACCCTTCACCGGGCAATAAAGACGGCGGAATTACCACCTTAGAAGATAAATCGTTAGGTTGTACGCAAAAAGCCGGCAGTAGTAAAGTACAAGCAGTACTCAATTATGGTCAACGCTTAAAAGTACCAGGGTTAAACTTACTTGATGCACCGGGTAACGACCCTATCGCTACAAGTGCCCTAGCATCGGCAGGTTGTCATATGGTGTTATTTACTACGGGTCGTGGTACACCATACGGTGGTTTTGTTCCGACCTTAAAAATATCAACCAATTCAGAACTCGCCAACAAGAAAAAACGTTGGATCGACTTTGACGCTGGCATATTAATTGGTGATACCACTATGGCCGAAGCACACGAACAGTTTATTCAATTATTAGTAACCACCGTTAATGGTGAACTTACTTGTAATGAAAAAAATGATATTCGTGAAGTCGCCATCTGGAAAAAAGGAGTAACCCTTTAACATGGTTAACCCTAAAATAGCAGTAATTGGAGAGTGCATGGTGGAATTATCTACCGTGCTACAAGCAACCAACGATACGGCAAAAAATGAAAACATCTTAAAGCAAAGCTTTGGTGGAGATAGCATGAACACTGCTATTTACTTAAAAAAGCTAGCAACCGATGCTATCGATGTACATTTTGTTTCATCGATGGGCAGTGATGCCTTAAGTAATACCTTAATTAGCCAATGGAATGATTATGGTATTAATACTGACTCAGTGCTTATAAACCCAACGAAAAACGCTGGGTTATACATGATACAAAATGACGCCGATGGCGAAAGAACCTTTCAATATTGGCGCAACGACTCGGCTGCAAAATATTTAGTACAACAAAGCGAGTTTCAACAAGTATTAGAAAAACTCAAAGGTTTTGATGCTATCTATCTATCAGGTATCTCTTTAGCGATATTGCCTGAAGAAGACTGCACCACCCTTCTTGCTCATTTAGCCCAACTGTCTGAACAGGGAATTCGTATTATTTTTGATAGTAACTACCGCCCTGCTTTATGGTCAAACAAGGCACATTGTCAAAAAATTACTAACCAAATTTATGCGTTATCAACACTCGCGTTAGTCACCTACGACGATGAACACGATCTTTGGGGAGACAACTCCATTGAAAGCTGTCGTCAGCGATTACACCAACAAGGTGTTAAAGAACTCGTGATTAAAGACGGTGAAAATGGTTGTCAGTACAGCTGCAACAATACCATTAATAGCTTTAGCACCACAAAAGTCGACAATATTGTTGATACCACAGCTGCTGGTGACTCTTTCAACGCGGGATTTTTAGCTTATTGGCTTCAGTCTAAACCAATAGCACAATGTGCTGCTGCGGGTAATCAATTAGCCGGACAAGTTATTCAGCAAAAAGGCGCAATCGTTGAGGTAAATGTAGATAACATACATAAACAAGTAATCAGCTAAGGAGAAAACTAGAATGAGCTCACTAAACACATTATTACTCGGGTTATTTACTTTTATTTTCGTTAATATTTCATTTGCCGGTGCTCCTCCGGCAAGTAAATATCAAGCAAAAACCTTTGTTATAGATCAGCATGGGGGTGCTGATTTTATTACAATACAAAGTGCTATTAATGCAACGGCGAACGTAAAAGACGTAATATTGCTCATTAAACCGGGCACATATAAAGAAAAACTATACATAACCCGTAATAATCTAAGTTTAGTGGGCTCTTCGGTTAACAATACCTTTATTGAATATGCCGAGCTCAGAAGCAACTGGCGCGAAAAAAACACCAACGATTGGGGCGCAGCGGTTATTAATATTGACGCGACTAACATCAACATTGTTAATTTATCTGTCACCAACAACTACGGTCGACTTTATAATAACAACGATCATCAGTTTGCTATTCGCGGCTTCAACAACACTAACCGCGTAATATTACATCAATGTGCCGCAATAGCTGACGGTGCAGATACCGTAAGTTTATGGAATAAAGAAAGTGGTATGTATTACCATTCTTACTGCCATTTTGAAGGCTATTTAGACATGGTATGCCCTAGAGGTTGGGCGCTTATTGAAAACTCTACTTTTTTTAATAAACAACAACATGCCACCTTATGGCACGACGGTGAACTCAATCAAGATCAAAAACTTGTTGTTACCAACAGTAAGTTTGATGGCGTAAAAGGTTTCTGGCTAGGCAGGCACCACTACGATGCTCAGTTCTACGTAATGGATTCTACATTTTCTGAAAACATGGCTGATAAAGCCATTTTTAAAAAACAATACAACGATAAAAATAAAATCCGAGCGAATAATTACGGCAGTCGCTATTTTTTCAATAACAATACCTCAAGTCATAAATTCAAATGGTTAGAAACAAATTTCGACCCGAATAAAACTCACTTAAAAAATCAAACAACTGAACAATGGGTCTTCAATAATCAATGGCAACCTAATAATACCCTTAAAGGATTACAACAAAGAATAGCCAAAACTGACTTTGTTTTCGATGCCTTTAGCATTAATTAAATGCAATAGAAGAACCTTCAGAGCAATAACAAACCATTACAATAAAAAGTGTTATTGCTCAATCCAGTAAGTAGCTTCCATTCGAGTATTAAAAAAACGCACATCGCCTGATATAAACCAATTACCTGCTTGGCTTAATATTTTTTGCCAACTTGCGTTCCCAAACACCGCCACCCGCTGAAACTCCCCGCAATGTTTAACACTAAGCATAAAGTCATTCCAAGCAG
>Ga0209292_1004123_pt1 | contig 15568 bp, 12 predicted proteins | sample GOMGulsemesocosm_2_FD_184634 | JGI IMG/M metagenome (GOLD analysis project Ga0209292, IMG submission 184634) | Methane-oxidizing microbial communities from mesocosms in the Gulf of Mexico - GOM9C Gulf of Mexico (SPAdes) (version 2) | ecosystem: Environmental > Aquatic > Marine > Cold seeps... | reverse complement strand
AGAATATACGAGGGTCTGTCCGTTCATCAGGCAGCCCCCTAAACTGGACTGCTCCGGTTTCCGTAGACACTTTCGTTCTATTCTGGACTGGTCCGGTTTTCATAGACACTTCCGTTCTATTCAATGGACTGGTCCGGTTTTCATAGACACTTCCGTTCTATTCAATGAGCATAGAAAGGAAGAGAGAATGAGTGGACAACGATACACACCAGAGTTTAAAGACGAAGCCGTCAAACAAGTACTTGATCGCGGATATAGTGTTGCCGAAGTGTCTGAGCGGCTTGGCGTTACACCGCATAGTTTGTATAAATGGGTAAACGCTGTAAAACCCGAGAACTCAACACTGCAAGCCACCGAATTACTCGAGGCAAAACGCGAAATTCTAAAATTAAAATCTGACTTAAAGCGGACTGAGGTCGAGCGTGACATATTAAAAAAGGCCGCAAGGTACTTTGCAAGCCTGTCAGAGTAAAGTACCAGTTTATCAATGCACATTTACATCAATTTCCTGTTCGAACGATGTGTCGAGTTCTGGGCGTACACCCGTCCGGATTTTACGCCTGGGTACATAAGCCCATGTCGAATCGGGCCATTGAGGACCAACGTTTACTCGGCGTCATACGGTCCTCTTACTCTGCCAGTGGCGGTGTTTATGGCGCTAGACGGATCTTACTAGACTTGCGTGAGATGGGCGAAGCTTGTGGTAAACATCGGATTGAGAAAATTATGAAAGCCCATAATATAAAGGCTGTGCGGGGGTATAAAACTCACAGGCACATATCAGGCCGACCATCCATCATTGCTCCCAATCTTCTTGAGCGCAAATTTACGGTCTCTCAACCCGATCAAGCTTGGGTGACTGACATCACCTACGTGCGGACCTGGCAAGGCTGGCTTTATCTCGCGGTTGTGATCGATCTTTATGCTCGTAAAGTGGTCGGCTGGTCGATGAAACCTAGCCTCCACCGTGAGATCGTTTTGGATGCTCTCATGATGGCTGTCTGGCGACGTCGACCCCGCAAACAAGTGTTGGTACACTCAGACCAAGGTTCACAATACAGCAGCGATGACTGGGTTCGTTTTTGCAAACAACACAATCTTGAGCCTAGTATGAGTCGTCGTGGAAATTGCTGGGACAATGCCGTTGCGGAGTCGTTCTTTAGTAGCCTGAAAAAGGAACGAATCAAAAAACGCATCTATAAAACCCGTGATATTGCGAAAGAAGACATCTTCGATTACATCGAGGTCTTCTATAATAGAAAACGACGTCACACCCACCTGGGTGGCGTCAGCCCAGAGGCCTTCGAGGCAGCCTCAAAATGAGGCTCGGAAGTGTTCGGAAAAGTCGGAGCAGTCCAGCTTTAAGTCTGAGCCTTGGGGCGGGCGAGCACGCATCAATATGGCGATGTTTTACAGTGATTATCAAGATATTCAACTGCAGGCAGTTGAGCCAACGCTGACCGGCAACATTGAGGTATTCTTGATTAACGCGGGGTCCGCTGAGATCTATGGAGCTGAGTTTGAAGCTGCTGTTGTTTCCACAGAAAATCTAGAGTTCAACTTGGCAGTAGGTTATACCCATAGTGAAGTCGATGATGTGGATCCTCAGGATGCGCAAGCGACGGGTGTGCAGGATGGCAATGTATTGCAAAAGACGCCTGAATGGTCGGTCAGTACTGGTATTCAGTACTCTCAGTCCTTCGATTTTGGAGAGCTGGTGTGGAGAGCTGATTACCGCTGGCAGGACGAGGTTTACCACAATTCAGCAAATGACTTTGAAACATACGAAGGGAGCTGTGCAACGTTGGATGCTCGTGTCTCGCTGAGTGCGGGCGATGACTGGGAATTTTCTTTGTTTGGTACTAACCTGACTGATGAAGCTACTTACTCTACGATTTTCAAATCAGGTGCGGGCTTTGTAACGGGCTATCCTAACCGAAGCAGGGTTGTGGGGGTTAACGTTACACATCATTTTTAATATTAGCTATCTATGAAATTTATGGTCCAAGCAATCATGTAGACCGTTGATTCGAGAGGCTAAGTTAAAAGGGCGATAGGTTTTTCATTAAACGAGTTTAATGGGAGGTCTATTGTCCTTTTCGTTGATAAATAAACCCTGCCAAAGAAATTCCGCAGATTAGAGACTCGAAAAAATTAGTTTACGTATAGCAGTCGATGCTTAATCAGACACTGCCTTTTCACGAGTTGAGATCCAATATATATCGCTCACCTCTCTTCAGTGGGCAAAGCTATCAATATCTTTCGCTCGACCACCTCCATTAACACAAAAATATCTCTTTTTAACTTTAGTTCTATTCATGCTGCGGCAACTACATCAGTTGATGCAGGATTGATCGTGCTGTTATAGAGCTCAAACAAAGTGATGGATAGGTAAATTTCTGTGACGACGAGCTATGTTTATTCACAAGCCTGCGAGTAGACTGATTTTTTATTAAATGAAATACCAGGGCCCAAGGGCTGGAGCCATACTGCGCTGAAGGTCAGTAGGTGCTAAATCATGTTTGAGGAGTATCGCTGTGAATTTGTCTGAATACGCGGGCTATGATGGTAAGGGGCTTGTTGAGTTGGTGCGCCGTGGTGAAGTGTCTCCGCGTGAACTGGCAGACTTGACGGCAGCTGCAATTGACCAGCTGAACCCGACACTGAATTTTATGGCGAGTTACGCTCGCGATGACGCAGAGCAGACTCTACAGGCGGCCACAGGTGAAGGGGATTTTTACGGTTTACCCTTTTTGATGAAAGCCGGTGTGGCGGTCAAAGGGCAGCCGGGCGGCATGGGTAGCCGCATTAGCAAGGAGCTGATTGCTCCTGCAGATGAGGAACTCACTCGACGCTTTCGTCGGGCGGGTGTGACCATTATGGGGCACACCACCGCGCCAGAGTTTGGCAATAGCCCGACAACAGAATCGGTGCTCTATGGGCCGACCCGTAACCCCTGGAATCCGGAACGTATGACTGGGGGTTCCAGCGGGGGGGCAGCAGCGGCAGTGGCCGCCGGTGCATTACCCATCGCCCTGGCCAGTGATGGTGGCGGCTCCATTCGTACGCCAGCCCACTGTTGTGGTGTATTTGGGATGAAGCCAACTCGAGCTCGCACGCCCATTGGTCCACATACCCAGGGTGGGATCTATAGTTTGGGGGTGCAACATGTCGTGTCTCGCAGTGTTCGGGACTCTGCGGCGATGCTTGATGTATTGCATGGGCCAGAGGTGGGCGCACTGTATTATGTGTCGCCACCCGAGCGACCTTATTTGCAGGACGTCTACACGCCCCCCAAACAGTTAAAGATAGCGTTTTCTACTTGTAATCCATCAGGCGAAGCTGTTCACCCCGATTGCGTTAAAGGGGTTCTGAAAGCGATGACCTTATGCGAACAGATGGGCCATAGCGTAGAGGAAAAGCCGCTCCCCTATAATTGGGAGGCTTTTACGGAGGCATTTATGACGCTGTGGACGGTGCATCACCCTGCGGCGATGGCGATGATGGAGAAAATGACAGGGAACAAAGTCGGCCCCGATATGCTCGAGGCTTGCAATCTTGTCTGCCTGGAGTATGGGCGGAAGCTTACGGCAGAGGATATCGGCCGGACGATGATGCTGCTGAATACTATCTGTCGACAAGTGGGTACTTTTTTTACGGAATATGACATTTATGTAACTCCAACTGATGCACAGCCTGCCGTGGCAATCGGTGAAATAGACGCAAACGCCTCAGACCTAAGCACTCAGAAATGGCTTGAGCGTGCAATTAATCGCTTCGCGCCCTTCCCGCCCATCTTTAACGTAACCGGCCAGCCGTCGATGTCGGTACCTCTTCACCAGTCGGTAGACAACCTGCCGGTGGGGGTTCAGTTTGCTGGGCGCCATGGCGATGAAGCGACGCTGTATCAGTTGGCAGGACAGTTGGAGATGGCAATGCCTTGGCGGGATCGGGTCCCTGATATATCGGTTTTTAGGGATCAACCTGGAAAATTTTAACTAACACTAGCTCTCATTAACAAAAAGATACGAGAAAAAAATGCACATTTTTGCCGCAACCTTAGTTACTGAAACCAATACATTTTCTCCCTTTCCCACGGGGCTCGATGCGTTCAACGTGATTCGTAGTCGGGACGTGGAAGTTGACCCTAAACTTATCAATGCCTTGGGACCTTTGGCGGTCTGGCATCGACTTAGTCAGCAGGGGGGGCATGAGATTACTCTAGGGCTATCGGCCTTTGCTCAGCCAGCGGGTAAAACCGTGCGTAGCGTCTACGAAGAGTTACGCGATGAAATACTGACGGATCTCAAGGCGGCAGGCCCCGTGGATATAGTGCTTTTGACTTTGCACGGTGCCATGGTTGCCGATGGGTATGATGATTGCGAAGGGGATTTGATACGGCGAGTACGGGAAATAGTCGGGTCAGAGGTAATCATAGGGGTTGAACTTGATCTCCATTGCCATTTCACCTCCTTAATGATTGAGCAATCAGACCTTATCATCTGCTTTAAAGAGTACCCCCATGTAGATGTTAATTATCGTGCAGAGGAGTTGTTTGAGTTGGCGGTGAAAGCCCAGCAGGGAGTTATCGTACCCACTATGGCGCTGTTTGATTGCAAAATCATGGGTATGTACTCAACAGTTGAGCAGCCGATGCGAGGTTTCGTCAACGTCATGATGGAGGCCGAGCGCCTGGATAAAGTATTGTCCGTGTCACTGGGCCACGGTTTTCCCTGGGGTGATGTGCCTGAGGCGGGGGGGAAAATGTTGGTGGTTACAGATGACTGCCCGCAAACGGCTGCCGACCTCGCGCGCGAGTTGGGCCTGGAGTTCTTTTCTCTGCGGGAACAGGTTGTCTTCAATTCACTACCGTTGCAAGAGGCCTTGTCTCAAGCGGTGGCCAGTGAGCTTGCCCCGGTGGTGGTGGCCGATCAGTCGGATAACGCTGGAGGTGGAGCGCCGGCCGATTCCACCTTTGCGCTTGAGTGGTTGTTGAAGCATCAGGTGGATAAGGCGGCGGTGGCCATTGTCTACGACCCGGTGGTAGTGCAAGTCGCCAAGTCAGCGGGAGAAGGAGCCTTACTGCAAGTGCGTTTAGGGGGAAAAATGGGCCCTCAGTCCGGCACGCCTTTGGATTTGACGGTGACAGTGCTGGGAGTGCGCGAAAATTATCATCACCTATTCCCTCAACAAAAGGGAGAGCCCGTGGTCTGTCCGATCGGCGACACGGTCGCACTTCGCTGCGATGGGGTTGATATCATTGTCAGTAGCGAACGCAGTCAGTGTTTTTCTCCCTGTATCTTTGAAGACTTTGGTCTTAATCCTCGTCAATATGAAATAATTATTGCCAAATCTACGCAGCATTTCCATGGGGCTTTTTCATTGATTGCCGGTGAAATAATTTACATGGCGGCGCCGGGTGCGATTGTACCGATTATGCAGGATATTCCCTATCAGCATATGGAAACAGTGGATAAATACCCTTGGAATCGTGATCCTTTCTCGCTAAATTTGTAGGGTTCTACCTCTTCTTGCTTTGGCATACTTTACGGTGCCGAAGTCCGACTAGAATCGTAGACTTTTTATGCCGTTCGCAAGAACTATTTGATCGGTTTACACGCGCGTTTTTTATAAAAATATTATTGTTAAACGTGCCTTGGTTAAGTGACTTTAATTCGGGCTACATTGAAAGCTTGTATTTGATATAGGAAATTTTATCTGTGATTGTTTACCTGAATGGCGAGTATATGCCCGCCGAAGACGCAAAAATATCACCCCTCGATCGCGGTTTTCTGTTTGGTGACGGTATTTACGAGGTGACTCCTTCCTACGGGGGCAGGATGGTGGGCTTTGAGCTTCACTTGCAACGCATGAAAAATGGTTTGAGTGAGATTGGTATTACGCCCCCGTCGTATTCGGATGAAGAGTGGCGAGAGCTAGCGCTGAACCTGAGCGAAAAGAATGGCGGTCAGAATTTGGGCCTTTACTTTCAAGTTAGTCGCGGTAATGAGGGGCGGCGCTTTCACGGTTTCCCCAAAGATACTCCGCCAACCGTATTTGGCATGGCCATTGCCGTTGATTCTCACCCGGCTGTTCCCGACCGCACTACAGTGAAAGGTCTGCGGGTTCTATCGACGCAAGACCTACGCTGGCAGCGTTGTAATATTAAATCAACTGCATTGCTGGGGAATGTTCTTCACTTCCAGCAAGGTTTTTCAGCCGGTCGAGATGAGACGATTATGTTCAATGCTAATAATGAGCTGACGGAAGCAAGTTCGAGTAATGTTTTTATTGTGAAGGACGGAGTTGTCAGTACGCCATTGCTCGATCATCAGAAGCTCCCGGGTATCTCCCGACACATCACCATTGAGTCTTTGAGGGAAAATGGAACTATTCCGGTTGAAGAGCGAGTCGTGACTATGGATGAGGTGCGAAACGCGGATGAAGTGTGGATTACCAACTCAAGTAAACACATAGCGCCTGTGGTACAGGTCGATGGTGACTTGGTAGGTGACGGCACTGTTGGTCCGGTATGGGAAAGAGTCATGACCCTCTATGAGGAGGCTAAGTACGATTTTTAAGTACTATTTACTTCGGTCGGGTTTTACAAGGTAACCGCAGGCCACTGCGGTTTTTACCGCTCGCCGGTCAGGAAAAGCCCTTTAATCACTTAAAACGCTAAATTATTTTGAATAGCTGCCAGGATTGTGCTGCACTAGTAGTCGGGATGGCAATGTTTTCAAGGTGGTTTTGAGTGTCGACTACGTTAGTTGTGCTGCTTTTTGCGACAATAATCTCATCCAGGCTGATGGGCCCTTCCAGTACACTTCACCTACCGTCAAAGCAACAACAGCTGAGCAGCCAGCAAGAGGAAAAAAAGAACGCTGGCATGCTTACTCTAGTGCAACCTGAGGTCCCGCCATACAGCTATAGTGAAAATGGTCAGGTTAAGGGGCAGAGCGTAGACCGTGCACGTGCTCTCCTGGCCCGTATTGGCTGGAAGATCAATGTCGTGATGCAACCTCCATTACGGATTTGGAGCAACCTCCGTTCAAGCGACCAAATCCTCTGTAGTGCAGGCTGGTACAGTACGACGGAACGACGCCAGATGGGTCGTTATTCACTGCCCATAAAACGGGAAGAGCCAGATGTAACAATTTTTCGGCGGGAGAATCGGGAACGTTTCAATCTCTACAGTGGCCTTATAGAGTTGCTTCAAGATCGATCGCTGATATTTGCCACTGGACGTGGTATATCCTACGGTGAAGAAGTTGATAGCTTGATCGAGCAACAACAGCCGACACGCTACTTCGTGGTACACGAAAAACAGACCCTGCCAATGCTGGTGTATGGTCGTGCGGATTACGCTCTTGGCTCTGTGGAGGAGATGGAGGCAGCAGTTTTGAAGCTTAAACTTACTCCTGGTCAGCTGCAATACAAACGCTATTGGCTTTGATTTTCACGGCCTGAATTTTGAACGCCTTGTTGAATAGAGGCCGCCTCGAAATTTAGATCAAATGTCATTATGACTCTGCGCTAAAAGGTGGTGACGATCTGCTAATTATTCTGTGGCTCCAGGTGCAAAACTATAAATCGGCTGATAGTTAATAGCCGATATAAAAATAGGCTACAGAAAGCAATCAGGAGAGAGATCATGAGTATAAAATCACTTTGCAGGGCTATATCTACCAATAGAATGGTCCGGGCCGTCCCCGTCACATTGGCCTCAAGTCTAGCGCTGACCGGACAGCTTTGCTCGGCCGAAGCTAGCGTTGATGAGACTAGCGACTATCTCATCGAAGAGATCATCATTACGGCCAACAAACGCGCAGAAAGCCTTCAGGATGTCAGCGCCAGTATTTCTGCGGTCACTAGCGAAGATATTGAGATTCAGGGGCTGGACAATTTCGAAAGCTTTGCTCGTACTCTTCCCGGTGTGAATCTCACGCAGCCAGCAAAGAACCGCTCGGTGTTCAATATCCGCGGGGTCTCCACCACGACCTATGGGGCTAATACTCAGGATCCAGTATCCGTTTATATCAATGATATGCCGGTCACTGACACCTTTGGTGCGGCTGTACAGCCGGACCTTCGGCTCTACGATGTAGAACGTATTGAGGTGCTGAGAGGTCCACAGGGTACGATGTTTGGTTCTGGTTCTCTCGGGGGGACAGTGCGGGTGATTACTCGAAAACCGCAGTTGGATACTACGGATGCATCGGTGAGGGTTGATATGGCGGATACGGAGAGTGCCGGCCTACGTGAGCGCTATGACGCCATGGTGAACATTCCTTTGATCGAAAACAGCTTGGCAGTGCGAGCAGTGGGCTATTACCGCGACGAGTTAGGTTGGGTAGACAACATCGCCCTGGGAACAGACAACAGCAGCAGAGACTGGGGCGGCCGGGTGTCAGTATTGTGGCAGGCGGCAGACGATCTGACCGTGAAGCTGGAGGCCTTACACCAAAATAGTGCGCCGGATGATGGCGGTAACTGGGATCCAAGCCTGGGTAAATTTAAAAAGTCTTCAATAATCGCGGAAGGGCGCCCCTCGGAACTGACCACTTATAACCTTACCCTGGAATACGATATAGAAGAGTTTGCCACAGTGACTTCTTCAACCAGCTATGCTGAGTCGGTGACAGCGGTTAGGCAGCAATATGCTGAAATATTAGGGTTTCCGCTGATTAGAAATAATGCCCCCTGGAAGTCGAATTTCTTGACCCAGGAGCTACGTCTAGTCTCCAATACAGACTCTGATCTAGGGTGGGTGGCAGGAGTTTTCTTTGTCGACCGGGAGACGGAGGTAGATTACAACTATCGTTTGAATGGGATAGCGGATGCTTTTAACCCGCTACTCGGCTTCTATAACCTCCCCCTTCTAGAGGACGACGTGATCTCATTATCAGCGACAACATCTAGCTCACAGGAGCTGGCCGCCTTTGGTGAGGTGAGTTACCGTTTCGCTGATCAGTGGACGGTGACGGGGGGGCTGCGGATCTCAGATACGGAAGTAGAATACGATGAGCCTTCAAGAGTACTACTCAACCCTGATTTCGCAAATTTTGGTTTTGAGGAGTCTTCGGTCTTCAATAAGGGACAGGATACGGGTAATGTCACCTGGCGAGCGACATTGGCCTATGAGCCGGTTGAAGATCTGCGCTTCTATTTCAATACCAGTAAGGGTTACCGTATTGGACAGGTTAACCCGAATTCAGGACCCAGCCCGTTTGATCCTGATGATATTGAAATCAATGCAACCTACCAGCCGGATGAAACCCTGAATTATGAGCTTGGCGCAAAAACTATGTGGTGGGATGGTCGTGTAAAACTGAATGCTGCCGTTTACCTGATTGAGTGGAGTGATATTCAGGTTGACTCCACTCGGACCTCTGATTCTGCGAACTTTGTTGCCAACGCTGGCGAGGCCACGTCTAAGGGGCTTGAGCTGGAACTTCAAGTCTTGCCGTTTGAGGGCCTGGAGCTGAGTCTGGCGGTAACATTGCAGGATGCCAAGATCGACAGTATCGGTGCGGACGACAGTTTACGCTCTGGGGTTGTCAACGGAGATGCCCTGCCGGGATCGATAGATCATAAGGTGTCGGCGGCGGCGCAATACAACTGGGCTCTGTCCGGTGGAGAAGAGATGTACGCGCGCGTGGCTGCTCAGTATGTCGATTCATCGTTGAATGGTTTTTCAAACCAGGGGGGCACAGGTTTACCCAACGCCAGCCTCGCCAAAAATGCCGCCTATGAAAACGTAGATGCCAGTATTGGGTTGATGGTCGATAAATGGGAATTGACCCTTTACGGCGAAAACCTCACCAATAATGACGATTATATTGTGGATATGGGTGGGCTGTATGGCCCCAATACAGTCTCTACCTTGAGGCCTCGTACCCTGGGTGCGCGTGTACATTATCGCTATTAATCGCGGCGACTGACGACAGTCTTTGTCGTTTGATGGCTCTCAGCCGGTGGGCTCTTTCACTGTCCTCACTTTTGTGGGGACAGTGTTTTTTTAGCTTTGCTGACAAAAAACAATATTGTCGATAGGCTGACTTTTAGTTCCAGTATCTTCGGATGAATTCAGAATATGAACATAAAAGTTTTAATGTTTATTCAAAAACTCTTAATGCCGATACTCAGCGTGCTTGTACGCCTGGCCCCTAACAAATTTTTTCCCATTACTCACTGGGACGCGCCCCGAGGTCCCTACCCAGTAGGCGTGCGTGACACGCAGTTTGTCGACGATTCTCGGGTAGATGCCGATGCCGATGGCCAGAAACGAAAATTGATGGCTCGGGTCTGGTATCCCGCCCATTCCGTTGAGGGGCTTGAGCGTCGGAGAATGTACAGCGACGCTGAATGCCCAACCATGCAAGCAGGATTGAAATCAGCCGTAGGATTGACAAGTTTCATGGTGCGACGCCAGGGGGAAACCCTAACGTGGTCTTACGAAAATGCGCCGCTGATTGAATGCGAAGCGGGTAGTCTTCCCGTTCTCATCTTCTCCCATGGTTTTAGCGGGACGGTGGGGCAAAATACCCACCTCTGTGAGCGCCTGGCCAGTCAGGGCTATCTGGTGATCTCTGTGGCGCACACCTACTCAGCCGCGGCCGTTCACTTCCCCGATGGCTCCCAGGCGATACTTGCGAGCAAGATAAAAAATGCCTTTCAGGGGCCCAAACTTCTCAATAGTTCTATGGCGGTATTAAAAGCTGAGACCCCCGCTGATCGCAAGGCGGCAAGAATTGACTGGTCAAGCGCTGAGTGTGTCATCGAGTTGAACAAAGTTTGGGTCGATGATACACGTGTCTGTTTGGACAAAATCAGTCAGGGGGAATGCCAGCCGGCGGTGGATGATCTGGCGGCGGCGGGCGACTTCAGTCGGGTAGGGGCCTTTGGTATGTCGTTTGGCGGTTCATGCAGTGCGTCTGTTGCGCAGGTGGATGAGCGCATCGTCGCGGCGATAAACCTTGACGGGGGGCAGGCTGACAATCAGCTTCTCAACACACAAATTCGCGTGCCCTTGCTGATGTTGCACAGTAGTACTATGCCTTTGAACGGCGGTGGCGGTTTCAATGATTACTATTACGAGCCCCATAAAAATGCCGGTGTCAGTGGTCGTGTTTCCCGTGCAGACATCGAAGAAGCCAGCCACATGGATTTCACCGATCTCGCATTATTGGGAGGGCCTGTTCGCGCGTTAATGGGCTTGGGAAGTATTGACGGTCATCGTATGCTTAATGCCACAGCCGACGCTTGCCAGGACTTTTTTGACGCTCATATAAAACGGCAGGGTGACTGTAGTAGTGAGGTCGTATTGAATGAGCTTGTGAAGAAGTGGCCGGAGATTAAACCGTTGGATATGTCTAAAGTTCGCGAGCTGGAAGTGGCATAGAAAAACAAAACTTTGGCGGACTAATTTCTCTTGTTCTGTCGTCGTTGCAAGCGGGGGTCTAGTTTGACTCCCAATGTTGAAATCCTCCGCGGCTCAGGTCGACAGTCATTTCGTGGCGTTAAAGTTCTACAGGTGAGTCTGTTTTTACGGACTACCTCATTCCTTTTTTTCAAAGCTAGGCGTATTACCATAAAAGTTTTTGTAGGCCCGGGTGAAGCTGGACTGATTCTGGAACCCAATGTTTTCCGCAACCTGCTGTAACGAAAAGCGATTTTCTTGCAGAAGTCTCTTTGCCTTCTGCATACGAAGCTGTTGGCAATATTCGTAAACACCGCTGCCAAAGAGTGCCTTGAATCCTTGTGAGAGTTTATTGCGATTCAGGCCGATGCGCCTGGCCAATTCAGCCAGGGTGGGAGGCGTTGAATAATCACGGCCAAGAATATCACGGGCCTGGTGCAATAAGTCGATATCGCGATCACCCAGTGTTGCCTTTGTCGTGGGGGTGTAATTAATGGTGGTCATTGCCTCGATCGCCAAGCAAAGTAATTCCATGGTTTTTACTTTTGCAAAGGTTTCCTGCATCTTCCCGGAATAATTGAATTTGGTCAGCTCATCGGCTGCGCGCATCATGCTGGGGGTCAATGGTAGGGAGCGGTTGAAATAGCCGTCTTTGGCTCCCTTTAGCATTGACTGTATTGTCGGGGGCAGCCGCTCTGGCGATACGCCGAATTGTTCCACTAGAAATTGCGGCCTGACGCAGATGTTCACTTGGGAAAATTTGGATTCTTCGAGGTAGCAGCTCACTATTCGGGTGGGCTGAGAGGCAGAGTTGATGGTTAAGCGTGGGCCGCTATAATTAAACTGGCCATAGCCGCGAACCATGCTTGAGTGTTCCCCTTCCAGGGCGAACTGAAAAGCGACCCAGCCATGTGCGATTCCTTTGGTATAGATTCTTTCATTTATGTGGCCGTTAAGGACTTGAGCAATAAAATTATTACCGTGGGGTATATGGCTCACCGTCCCCGATGCATTCAAGGAATTCGTGTCTTTCTCAGAGTAGCGTATATAATCATCCGCGTTCCAACGGGTATACACCTTGGGTAAAAGCTGCAAGTTTTTTTCAGAATCAGTCCAGGGGCCTGAGGGTATAGCAATGGAAGGGGGGGTAAACTCACTCATCGGATGGCCTGCCTTAATGTTACACAGCTGATCGTTAATCATACGTTAAATTCCTTTATTGTCCCAACAAAATCGAGCGGCAGCTGCTCTGGGAACTTGGATCGTGACACCTGATTACCCACAAAGCACAGCTACCCCCTGGGTCTATACTGATAACAAGAATCCGTTAGCCAGGGGGCGCGTGAGATGAAAAACAAAATCCAATGCCAAAGCGGCTACAGCTTGCCCGAGCTGATGAGCGATTACGGCACCGTAGAGCAGTGCCAGCAGGCCCTTTTTCAATGGCGCTGGCCGCAGGGGTATAGCTGCTGCGAATGTGGATCTAATAGTTACTGTGCGCTCAAGTGCCGGGCTATTTACCAGTGCAATCGCTGTCACTATCAACAATCTCTGACCAGCGGCACCATCTTTTCCTCAACCAAATTGCCTCTTACTACTTGGTTTCTGGCCATCTACTTAATAACCCAAGCAAAAACAGGCTTGTCTGCGCTGGCCCTGCGCCGTCAGCTGGGCGTTTCCTACAATACCGCCTGGTCGATGAAGCAGAAAATCATGCAAGTGATGAAGGAGCGAGATGATAACCGGCCACTGACAGGCATCGTTCAGCTTGATGATGTCTACTGGGGTGGCGAACGCCGCGGCGGTAAACCGGGCCGAGGGTCGCCCAATAAAACGCCGTTTGTGGCCGCCGTATCGACCGATACGGATGGGCACCCTATGCGCATGAATATGAATGTGGTGAAGGGCTTTCGCTCGAAAGAAATTGAGCGCTGGGCAAAGCGTCACCTGGAGCCGGACAGCCATGTGGTGTCGGACGGTTTAGCGTGTTTTGCGGCGGTGACGAAAGCTCAGTGCGAGCACACCAGTATCGTCACCGGCGGCGGCCCCAGCTGTGTATCCCTGCGCGAGTTTACCTGGGTAAACACCATGATCGGCAATGTAAAAAACGCCATCACCGGCGTATATCATGCCATTGATCACAAGCACCTGCCGCGCTACCTGGCGGAGTATTGCTACCGTTTTAATCGGCGCTTTGACCTCACGGCGTTGCTGCCAAGATTTTGTTATGTTGCATTGAGGACGCCGCCCATGCCTGCTCGGTTATTATCAATGGCTGAGGATTATGGGTAATCAGGTCGTGACATGAAGCTAAAAGGTGATGACGATACGCTAACTTTTTAGCCGGTAAAAATGTAAAAATTGAAGGCAACGGATAGAAAGTTAATACCTATAGACAAAAGCTATATGTGGTATTGCTCCTCCATTAATGGGCTTAGGCTGCGTAGTTGACCGTGGTGCCCTTAACGTGGTTGCCGATACTTTCCTGTGATTTACTGATTCACCTATGAAGCAGAGAGGCTAGTGCGAAGTTGATTTTAAAAAAGGTTTATAGCGAATAGTCAACGAAGGACTGGTCGCAGAAGAAATGCTGCAAAGTGTATTTTGGCAACGATTAATTGAAGATAGGAATTATGTGTAATGAGTGAATTAACTGAATCGTTTCCTAGTGCTGAAACCCAAGAGCCTGCAGCACGAAAGGGCTTTGGTGTCTTGTATACCCGCTATACACTAGGGTTACTAGTGTTGGTGTCGCTTTTCAATGCAGTTGACCGCTCCATTCTTGCCGTCCTAATTGAACCCATAAAACACGATCTTCAGCTTAGTGACCTGCAGTTAGGCTTGATTTCCGGTGTTGCTTTTTCGTTATTTTATGCGATTTTGGGTATTCCTTTTGCCCGTTGGGCCGATGTCGGCAGTCGACGAACCCTGCTCACACTAACGGTGGGATTGTGGAGTATTATGACGGTGCTGTGCGGCTGCGCACAAAATTTTATTCAGCTGTTTCTGGCAAGAATGGGTGTTGGTATTGGTGAGGCGGGCGGATCACCGGCTGCCCTTTCATTGTTAGGTGACATCTATTCACCTAAGCGCCGGGGTTTTGCGACAGCATTATTTATGGTTGGAGGCATTCTGGGTACTGTCATAGGAATGTGGGGTGGGGCGGTTATTGCCACAGAGTGGGGGTGGAGAACGGCGTTTGTAGCTATGGGATTGCCTGGCGTTATGCTGGCGCTGCTGTTGAAAACAACCTTGCGTGAACCTCGTCAGGACTGTCGTTTACCCTCTCTGTCAGAGACCTTTGGTCAGGACGCAATTAAAGTTGTTCGCCAGCTATTTTCCAAATCGAGTTATTTTCATTGTGTTGTTGGTTTTACGTTATTTGGCATTTTTAGTGCGGGCAGTGCACAGTGGAACATAAGTTATATTGTTCGTAGCTTTGATATCTCCATTGAAGAAGCCGGGGCGATGTTTGGAGTGGTGGTGGGAGGCGCTTCAGTATTGGGAACATTATTCGGTGGCTATATTGCCAATCGTATAGGGTCGCGCAGCCCATTGGGGTACCTGTATTTTTCGTCGATCCTTATGTTGTTGAGCGTGCCGCCTTTTATTTTTATGTATGCGACAGATTCCATCTACTCTGTATTGGTAATGTATGCACTGGCTATGCTGATGATAGGCGCGGTCACTCCGTGTATATACGCTTGTATCTTTGGGATTTCGGGCGCAAAACACAGAGCATTAGGTATTGCGGGTATAAGCCTGTTCGCCAGCTTGATTGGGGGTGGGGTGGGGCCGCTTATCATAGGTGCTCTTAGCGATTTTCTGTCTCCCAGTTACGGCGAGCAGTCTTTAGGTATGGCACTGATGGTGAGTATCGGCTTTATTCCCTTTGCAGTGTTTCACTTTTATAGGGCGTCGAAAACACTTTTGGAGGATTTTGAAGACCCCTCGGATGGCTAACTTATTTGTTCCGAGTGCAGGCGACTTCTTGTTGTTAAGGATTATCCAAAGCTTTTCCTGATTACCCACAAAGCACAGCTACCCCCTGGGTCTATACTGATAACAAGAATCCGTTAGCCAGGGGGCGCGTGAGATGAAAAACAAAATCCAATGCCAAAGCGGCTACAGCTTGCCCGAGCTGAT
>Ga0209292_1004122_pt1 | contig 15573 bp, 17 predicted proteins | sample GOMGulsemesocosm_2_FD_184634 | JGI IMG/M metagenome (GOLD analysis project Ga0209292, IMG submission 184634) | Methane-oxidizing microbial communities from mesocosms in the Gulf of Mexico - GOM9C Gulf of Mexico (SPAdes) (version 2) | ecosystem: Environmental > Aquatic > Marine > Cold seeps... | reverse complement strand
AGATTTTCGATAAAACACTTCTAAGATGACTGCGGCCTAGTTATAAGTTAATTGTGACTCAGCCTTTCAAAATGCGCTTCTCAGCGCATTTAAATTTAGCTTTATAATTCAGGTTCTTCGACTTCAATTAATAATACGATATCGCTTGTTTGAATGTTTGCTAATAATTCATCGCCAATACTACTAGCGATGGCACTACGATTATAAACTTGGTTAACTCTTACTTGATTGGCGCTAGTGATGATATAAGGTTGTTGAATACCATCTTCATCAGTAAAGAATGATTGATATGCGATAGCAAAAGATTGGCCTTTTTTAACCCCATGCTTTTTGCCTAAATTAAAAGTAATTGTATTATCTTTTATATGCTTAATTTTACCCTGCATAGGTAAACAAGATAATTTTTCTTGTAAATCGAGGTTTATTTGATTAGATAATTCATTTAAAACTTGGCCATATTCTGAATTCCAAAATTTATTACTGCTCACATCAACTCTGGCTGTTTTTTCAAACCTCCAAATGCCGCTAGTTGAATAATCTTGTTGCATAATGACTTCATGAGTCACAGTATTAAAAAGCATAAGTTCAACGTCAAAAAAGCGTTCAAAGCTATTTGACTGCCAAAACATGAGTTCAGAGTTTTGTTTCTCTCCCATAGAAATATCTTTTATTTGTGATATTAATACATACTGACTATCACTATTTTTTGCTACTTGCTCAATAAGCATTGAGTCAAAATTATATTGTTGATTAAAGAAGTTTATAACTGGAATTGCATTTTTATAATAAGCATTGGGCGTAATCGCGCGATCTGCTGATTTTATGCTTTTAAATATTTTTTCGCTAAAGGCTTTATTAATGTCAAAAATTTGGCCATTTCTAGCTTGTTCTTGATTAGGCATTTGTGTTTGTGTAATCGCTAAGCTCTTTTTAAATTCAGATGCAAAACATTGTTTTTCATTGGCAAAAATATCTAAACGCAATGTTACAGAAACTGAATCACTAGAATAGACTTCGTCAACTAACTCTATATTTTGTATTTCTCCATGAGAGCTTACATGTGTTCTTTCAGCAGTCATTAAACCGTTAGCGACAGTTTGTACGCTTGTGACTGAAGCGCCTGCGAATATAAGAGCTTGTTTTATCGCATCTTCTACAGCTCTTGTCTTTGCTCTTTGCGTATCTCCATCTCTTATTTGAGATTGGCCCGTTGATTCATACCATTGTGCATGCAAAGGCAGGCTTATGCATAAAATAAATAGGAAAATATACTTGTTCATAAATAGCTCTTTTAGTTGTAAAAGCATTAAAATTTAATTCTTAATACGGTAAATAAAGCAAATCCTATACCAACAGATTAAATAATATCAATTTATATAAAGTGGGCATATAACATGCATATTAAACATCAAAATAATGTGTATTGGATGTAAGACGAGTTTATGAATAAACTAATTATAGGTACGTGTATCGCGTCACTGTTAGGTGGTTGTTCTAGTATGTTTAATAAACATATTGAATATGACTATCAACAACCCGATTCTTTTCCAATTTTAAAAGCAGTTGGTTATGCTCCTATTAGTTTGCAGCCAGGTAAAAACCAGCAGCAAAAAGAAATTTTAGCGATCAAAGCATCAAAACTTGAAGCTTATAGGGAGTTAGCGGAGCAAGTATATGGTCAACAAATCACAGCCAGCTCATCTGTACGTGGCATGATCACAACCAATGATACGTTAAACTCTAAAGTTCAAGGGGCTGTTAGAGGCGCTAAAGTGATTAAAAGTTATGCGGTAGGAGATAGCTATGCTACTGAGTTGGAACTTGATATGAAGTTAGTACATGATTTATATATAGGCCAAGTAAAACCAAGAACTGTGAAAAAAATCACATATTATTAATAAATGAGGGTGAGTTATTAAGCTTTAATGCCTTTACTCAATAATGTGGCTGCTTGATAGTTATGCTACTGAATTAGAACTTAATATGAAATTAGTGCATGACTTATATATCGGTCAAGTAAAACCAAAAACAGTAAAAAATACATGTTATTAATAAAAGAGGGGAAGTTATTAGGCTTTTATACCTTTACTTAATAATGTGCCCGCTTGAGACTTACCTTTATTATCATAAGTAAGAGATTTGATTGATCCAAGTAAAATATCGGTTACTTTTTTTACCGCTATTTGTGTTTGGTGGGCTGCATGCGCATTTAAATCATTTTGTTGTTTACAGTTACTTAAAAGCTCATTTATATCAGTAATATCTTTTTGTATTGATGGGATGCTATCTTTTAATTGCTCTAGCGATGAGCTTATTAATTTTTTATCTAATTTAGATATTTTATTTAAAAGAGCTAACTTTTCTTTTGCTGAATTTTCTAATGCATTACCGTTACGCGTATTTATCGCTTCTAATTCATTTTGCAAGGTTAACCATAATGAATCTAAGTTTTGCTTTTGCTCAACTAAAGATTGCTGAATACTTTGTATTACATTTTGTTCAATCATTGTATTAACCATATAAATCAAATTCGAAACCAGCTATTTTTTCAGCTAGTTTTTCGGCATTTACTTGGTAACTGCCTTCGCTAATCGCTTTTTTCAATTCGTTAACTTTTTTACTATCAAAGCCAGGAGACTGCTCAGCCTTTTCATGCAAGCCACGAAGTTGTTGCGCTTGAGGAGTTAAACTTACTGAGTCAGTCGCTGCTTTTGTTGTCGCTGCAGGCTGATTTTGTGCTGGTGTAGTTGAATTGTCTTTACTGACATTCAGCTGCTTTGAATTTGTATAGGCAACATTTTGTTGATTGCCTTTATTTACTTGGTTAACCATGAGATATCTCGCATAAAAATTTCATTACTTTTAGTATCGACCAATTTTAGAAATAGTTTAACATATATCTTAAATACTTACTTTAACTTGATCAACACCTAGTACTTTAGCATGTAACTTCTTGCCTGACTTGGAATTTTTAACTGAAATGTTTTGTCCAATAATACCGTCTTGTAAGGCCAATCCAACTGTTTTTATACTTAACCCAGGTAAGCCTGCGGAAATTGTTACTTTATCTCCCTTGCAAACCATGCAAACTTGCTTATAAGTTATCGCTGAACCACTTCTTAAATTTCGTTTACTGCGGCTCCCTAATAAGGTAATGCTTTGTGCTTCATTTAAATATTGTGTTCTTATCAAGTGTTTTTGCATTTGCTTTATACTGATATGTTCTTTTGTAATTATTTCACCTTTATTTAGGTTCTGATTGATCACAGCAACAGGCGCAAGCTCCATAATTTTTACCTGAACATATAAATTCCATTTTTTTTCATCTAAACACTTAATTTGTATCGTACTCTGCCGATTACTTCTTTGTACTTTTGCTGAATTGATTAATAATTCAGTTACACAACTTTTATCGGATATTCTCGGGTCTATTGGAAGCGCAGACAATTTTCGCGATCCATTAGTCAAATCTTGTAAATTTTGTTCTAAATAATTTATAGCAAGCTGCTGTAATTGGGGTTTTGAATAGCCTTCGGCGGTAGCCTTATTGGATAATAAGGACAAAAATATTAAAAAAATTAACTTATGATGATTTTTATTAAACAAACTCATTATGTTTCTACTATGCTTTATGTTGAAAACAGGGTATAAATATTTTGCGTCAATAATCAGACGCTTGCTGTATATAAATTTACTTATACTTATTATGAAAGCAATATTCATTCCTAATATTTAGCTTTTCATTCAGGAGATTGAAATGGCGGGCATTTTAGACTCAGTCAACCAAAGAACACAGTTAGTAGGCCAAAACAGACTGGAACTTTTGTTATTTAAACTTAGAGGCCGTCAGCGCTTTGGTATTAACGTGTTTAAAGTGAGGGAAGTTTTACAATGTCCTCGATTAACTTCGTTACCAAAATCGAATGCATATATCAGAGGTGTGGCACATATACGTGGGCAAACAATTTCTGTTATTGATTTATCTATGGCAATTGGTGGTAATCCAATTGATGATATTGAAAATAGCTTCATTATCATTGCGGAATATAATCGTTCAGTGCAAGGCTTTTTAGTAGGCTCAGTTGAGCGTATTGTGAATATGAATTGGGAGTCTATTTTACCACCGCCATCGGGTTCTGGTAGAAACTCATACCTTACAGCTGTGACTGAAATTGAAAAAGAGCTCGTAGAAATTCTTGATGTTGAAAAAATATTAAGTGATATTTGTCCGGTCGATACTGAAGTTAGTGCTGAAATTGTAGATGACGGTGAAATTCAAAAAGATTTAGGTGAGCGTATCATTTTTATTGCGGATGACTCTGCTGTTGCTCGTAATCAAATAAAAAGAGCCCTAGAACCGCTTGGTATTCAAACCGAGCTAGCTAAAAATGGTAAAGAAGCACTCATTAGGCTTAGAGAAATTGCTGAAAAAGAATGTACCACAGATATAACCGAAAGAATTGGTTTGTTAATTTCAGATGTAGAAATGCCTGAAATGGACGGTTATACATTAACGGCTGAAATAAAAGCAGATCCCAGATTAGCACCTTTGCATGTTATATTACATACTTCATTAAGTGGGGTTTTCAATCAAGCTATGATTGAAAAAGTAGGTGCGGATGACTTCATTGCTAAATTTAACCCCGATGAATTGGCTGCTGCAGTTAAAAAATGGGTTCACTGTGATTAATATTCACTTTAACTTAATATATAGGTATATCAAATTTGGCTAATAAAAACTTAGAGCAGCATGAATATAATCAGTTTCGCACTTTTTTAGAACAACAGTGCGGAATTGTTTTGGGTGATAATAAGTTGTATCTAGTCAAAAGCCGCTTAGCACCTTTAATGGGGCGCTTTGAAGTTGAGTCATTATCTGAATTGGTAAGTAAAACTTTAAGTCCTAGAGAGCGGCAATTGCGTGCCGCTGTTGTTGATGCAATGACAACTAATGAGACATTGTGGTTTAGAGATCAATATCCATATGAGCTGTTAAAAAGTAAAATTTTTCCAGAATTTAAAAATTTACGTCGTCCAGTTAAAATTTGGTCAGCTGCAAGCTCTTCAGGGCAAGAACCTTACTCAATTGCGATGACAACGGCTGAATTTCAGGCTAAAAATTTAGGTTCTTTTACTTCTGGAACTCAAATTGTAGGCACCGATATTTCAAATACGATGTTAGACCTGTGTAAAAATGCGGAGTATGATTCTTTAGCATTAGCAAGAGGCCTTTCTCCAGAAAGACGTAAAAAGTTTTTTACAGATAGTGGTCATGGTATGGCAAAAGTTGTTGAGCCGGTAAGGAAAATGGCCACATTCAGACATTTAAATTTGCTTGATTCTTATGCTTTAATGGGGAAGTTTGATATTATTTTTTGCCGAAATGTACTTATTTATTTCTCTCCTGAAATTAAATCTAAAATTATTGGCCAGTTTGCGCAAGCACTAAACCCTAAAGGATATTTATTTTTGGGTGCATCGGAATCAATGACTGGTTTGAATGATGATTTTGAGATGATCCGCTGTAACCCTGGTATTATTTATCAAAAAAAATAACTTTTAATGGACTTAAAATGAACATGTGGTTTCTTTTAAGTCTTTGTTTTATCTCTTCTTAAATTCAACTCTCTTTTACCCTTACTCCTTATTTATTAATCCATAGCAATATGGTCTAACCTTTGCAGTAACTCTCTAAAGTCAAAAATTTGGAGGGGTTATGGCGATCAGTTTTGAAAAAGCTTTTGGCATACATCCAAGCGCTATGACAGCAAGATCACAGCGTGCAGAAATTATAGCAACAAACATAGCTAATGCTGATACACCTGGTTACAAGGCCAAAGATATAGATTTTGCCGCAGTATTAAATCAGGCTAAATCTCAGCAATCGGGTTCTATGACTCGAACTCATGATAAACATTTCAATCTTAATGCTAATTCTATCAATGCTAATGCGCAATTTCGTAACCCTTTACAGCCAGATACCGGCGATGGAAATTCAGTTGATGTACAAGTGGAACGAAACTTGTATGTACAAAACTCTATAGAGTATCAGGCAAGTTTAAGATTTCTAACAGGCAAGATCCAAGGGCTTAAGAAAGCATTGAGCGGGCAATAGGGCATGAGAGGTGATTTATGAGTTTATTTAATGTATTTGATATAGCTGGTACGGGTATGAGCGCACAGTCAGTGCGTCTTAATACAACAGCAAGTAACCTTTCAAATGCCAATTCAGTAAGTTCAAGTATTGATGAAACATATAGAGCAAGACATCCAGTATTTGCCGCTGAATTAACAAAAGCTGCCGCAGCCCAAGGTGGAGAGTCTGTTGGGGTTAAAGTTTTAGGCATTGTTGAAAGCGATAAACCTTTGAATGTGGAATATAGCCCTGGGCATCCAATGGCTGATAAAGAAGGTTACATATATCGCCCTAATGTAAATACGGTAGAAGAAATGGCAAATATGATTTCAGCATCTCGTGCATATCAAACAAATGTGCAAATTGCAGATGCGGCAAAAACCATGTTAAGTAAAACAATTTTACTTGGCCAACGTTAATAGGGGAATAAAATGATAGATCCAATTAATGGTAGCCAGAGCAGTAGTTATGTTGATAGTTTGCGAAAAAATCAAGAAAAGGAACCTGATTCAATACCCCAAGGTGAATTGACTCAGGAAGATTTTTTCACACTAATGACTAAGCAATTGGCAATGCAGGACCCTTCTAATCCGACAGATAATGAAGCTATGATGCAGCAGATGACAAATATGTCGATGGCGGAAGGCATTACAAATATGTCTACAAAATTTGATGAGTTTGCTGAATCAATGTCATCAAATCAGGCTTTACAAGCTTCTAGCTTAGTTGGTCGGGATGTTTTAGTTGATACGCATTATGTAACAAATACTGCTGGCGAAGAAATGTCAGGACGTATACCCCTTGAGTATCCGGCTTCCGATATTAAAATTCGTATAGAAGATGAAAATGGCGCTGTTGTAGGCGAAGTTCCTATGGCAGCATCGAATGGCGGTAACTTGGAATTTAAGTGGGATGGAAAAGACTCACAAGGAAATTCAGTTCCAGATGGAAAATATAAAATTAGGGCTGTTGGTTTGGTACAAAACGTGCCAGATGAAAATGGTATTTTAAAAGCGCAACATATTGAATTACCGGTTCAAATGCGTACTCGTGTTGATAGTGTGAGTATGGGACAAAATGGAACTGGATTAACACTCAACTTCAAAGATTTAGGCAGTGTGAAGTTTGAAGATGTGATTGAAGTTAGTTAATAAGGTAGGAATTATATATGTCATTTAACATAGCATTAAGCGGCTTAACAGCGGCACAAAAAGACTTAGATACCACGGCAAATAATATTGCAAACGTAAATACTTATGGTTTTAAAGAATCAAGAGCTGAATTTGCGGATGTATTTTCAACCTCACTATTCTCTAATTCTAAAACACAAAATGGTGGGGGTGTTTTAACACAGGATGTTGCACAGCAATTCCATCAAGGTAGTTTATTGTTTACGTCAAACTCACTAGATATGGCTGTAAGTGGTAATGGTTTTTTTGTGACAACTGATGGTCCTCTTAGTCGAGATTTTACTTATACTCGTGCTGGTGCATTTAAGTTAGACTCTGAAAATCGCATTGTGACTTCAAATGGTGATTTTTTACAAGGGTTACCAGTAAACGATGATGGCTCAGTTAAATCTGTTAGTTTAAGTACTACAGCTCCAATTCAAATTCCTGATAGTGCAGGTGCACCAGCTGCAACTTCACAAGTTGATTTAAGTTTTAATTTAGATTCAAATGCAACAAGTCTTGACCCTGCAGCTTTTGACCCTTCAGATACAAATACATTTACCTCATCTACATCTACAGTGGTATATGATTCTTTAGGGAATAGTCGTATTTCTTCTGTTTATTATGTAAAAACGACTAATCCTAATGCATTAGGACCAGGAGCAGGTGCTGCACCAGGTACGGCAGGGGTTATTCCCGCATCAGCAGATACTAATAATAATACTTGGGTTATGTATAGTACTTTAACTGATGATGCCGGTAATGTAGTACCTGTTGATTTAAGACAAGATCCAAATGCTACAGTTCCGGCCGGTCATGCTCCTTTAGAATATCAAGCAACAACAGGTCAAAGGGGCATGATATTACAGTTTGATACCTCAGGAGCTGTAGTTCCGGGATCCTTTCCTACTCCTATAACTGAGCCATTAGGTGCTGTGGGCAATATTACAGCACCTCCAGCAATACCCCATGATGGTGCCGGTGCGATTACAAATGGTGCCAATTCAGATCAAACCTTTAATTTTGTAATGACTAATTTAACCCAGTTTTCTACGCCATTTGAAGTATCGGCACTAAGTCAGGATGGTCAAACAGTTGGTCGATTAACGGGTATTTCAATTGGTACTGATGGTTTAATTGAAGCGAAATATTCAAATGGTGATTCACAAGCGATTAGTAAAGTTGCTTTAGTGCGTTTTCCAAATGATCAAGGTTTAACTCAGATAGGTAATACTAGTTGGACATCAAGTCAAACATCTGGAGATCCGCTTGCAGGTGAACCAGATTCTGGCACTTTTGGTTCAATTCGTTCAGGTACGCTTGAACAATCAAATGTAAACTTAACCGGTGAACTGGTTGATTTGATTACAGCACAAAGAAACTTCCAAGCTAACTCAAGAGCGCTTGAAGTAAATAACTCAATATCTCAAACAATACTTCAAATCAGATAATAAAGTTGCTTAGCTTTTTTATTAAGGCCACTGCAGACATGAGTTTTAAATTAATTATCAAGAATCATTATTGGTAATTAATTTAAAACTTTTTATCACGTCTATAACCACTATCTTTTTCAAACCACAACTCATCATTATATTAATTTTTAGTACCTTTACCTCCTTTAGTTAACCGTTATAACAATAAAATAAAATATTCATATGCTTTATTCATTGGCATCAAAATTGCTCTATCTAGGTAAGTATCATTTTTTTGGCGTTTTACAATGGATAAATTGTTATATGTTTCGATGAGTGGCGCAAAGCAAAATCTCATAGGAACAGCTGTAAGTGCCAATAATTTGGCTAACGCAAAAACAACTGGATTTAAATCAGATTTTGAGCAGGCACGTTCAATGCAAGCTTTTGGTGAAGGCATGCCTTCTCGGGTCTTTTCTATGGAGGAAAGGCCTGGTTCTAATATGAGTTTAGGACCTATCGCCACTACTGGACGCAATTTAGATATTGCAGTAACAGGTGGTGGCTGGCTAAGTATTCAAGATAAAGAAGGCAAAGAAGCTTACACAAGAGAAGGTAATTTACATGTTTCCGCTACTGGAGAGTTATTAACTGCTAGAGGAAGTACAGTAATAGGATCTGGTGGACCAATTATATTACCTGTTCCAGTTGAGAAAATAGAAATTAGTAGTGACGGTACAATACAAGTTAGACCTCAAGGTGCACCAGCTAATTTCATGGAAGAAGTTGATCAATTAAAAATCATTAAACCAGAAAATAATAATCAATTAGAAAAAGGTTTAGATGGTTTATTTAGACCAAAAGATGAAGCAATTGCTGGTGATTTATGTGGTTTTTGTGAGTTAGACCCAGGTGTCAGTGTGCTTAGCGGTGCTTTAGAGATGTCTAATGTGAATCCTGTAGAAGAAATGGTGGGCATGATCTCACATCAGCGTCAGTTTGAGTTACAGGTCAAAATGATGAAAACAGCAGAGAAGATGGATGAAAGCCAAGCTTCTTTACTTAGAATAGTTTAGGTAGGAGATAGATAATGAACCCAGCATTGTGGATCAGTAAAACAGGGCTTGATGCTCAACAAACAGATATTTCGGTTATTTCAAATAACTTAGCGAATGCGAGTACGGTTGGTTATAAAAAGAGTCGCGCAGTATTTGAAGATTTGTTATATCAAAATATAAATCAACCGGGTGGTCGCTCTTCGCAGGATACTGAATTACCTTCAGGTTTAATGTTAGGTGCCGGTACAAAAGTGGTAGCGACACAAAAAAACTTTTCGCAAGGTAATTTATTAACTACTGATAACTCAATGGATTGGATGATTCAGGGGCAAGGTTTTTTTGAAGTGTTGATGCCAGATGGTAGTCAAGCCTATACACGAGCAGGTCAGTTTACGACTGATGGTGACGGAAGAGTTGTTACTTCTGGTGCTGGTTTTCCTGTACAGCCTGAAATGAATGTACCTGATGATGCGCAATCTTTAACTGTGTCACAAGATGGTGAAGTATCAGTACATATACGTGGTCAGGCTGAAAATGTGGTTATTGGTCAATTAACTATCTCTGATTTTATAAACCCTGCAGGGCTTGAACCAACAGGTCAAAATTTATTTACGGAAACAGCTGTAAGTGGTGCGCCAGTTCAAGGTAATCCGGGTGTTCAAGGTTTAGGAAATATAGTGCAAGGTGCATTAGAGACTTCAAATGTAAATACCACAGAAGAATTAGTTAACTTAATCGAAACGCAAAGAATTTATGAAATGAACTCTAAAGTAATTTCAGCCGTTGATGAAATGATGAGCTTTATTAACCAGCAACTGTAAGTTTTTAGGAGATAGGGTTATGTCTAGATTAACACCAGTTTTAAAACCGATAGTTAGTTTTGTTCTTTGTGGTTTCCTTGTTGGCTGCGTATCAACAGCGAATAGACAAGTAGTTTCAAATGATCCTTATTATACTCCAATAGATCCTATGTCAGAAGCTCAGGTAATTGTTCCAACTGGGTCATTATTTAATGCTTATAGTACTAATGATATGTACTCAGATAAAAAAGCAGTCAGAGTCGGCGATATTATTACAGTGATGCTAAAAGAATCAACCCAAGCATCAAAAAGCGCAAAAACAGAAACGGATAAAGAATCAGATTTCACTCTCGATCCCATTGTTGGTTTAGGCGGTAAAAACGTCAATATTGGTGGACAAAGTATTCAGTTAGGAATGAAGTCAGGTGGTTCATTTACTGGAGAGGGTAAATCTAATCAATCAAATAGTTTAAGCGGTAATATAACTGTGAACGTAATGCGGGTATTGGCTAATGGTAATTTAATGATCCGTGGTGAGAAATGGCTAACATTAAATACCGGGGAAGAGTTTATCAGGGTAGAAGGTATTGTAAGAGCTATAGATGTCAGCGCAGAAAATACAGTTGAATCAAACAGAATTGCAAATGCACGCATTGAATATTCAGGTAAAGGTGATTTGCAAGAAACACAAAGTGCAGGTTGGATATCAGGTTTCTTTATGAGCGTATTATCTCCATTTTAGGAGAGGCAATATTATGAATATGATTAATTTTTTAAAGCTATTTTTACTTTTTTCTTTATCCATTTTTTCTATTCAGCTATCAGCTGAGCGAATCAAAGATGTGGCTATGATTGAAGGTATACGTTCAAACCAATTATTAGGTTACGGCTTAGTTGTTGGTTTACCTGGTACGGGTGAAAAAACGCTTTATACCGAGCAAACATTTAAAGCTATGTTAAAAAGTTTTGGTATTACTTTACCAGAAAGTGCACGACCAAAAATCAAAAATGTTGCGGTTGTTGCCGTACATGCGGATTTACCTGCTTTTTCAAAACCGGGGCAGAGAATTGATTTAACAGCTTCTTCAATAGGTAGTGCAGGGAGTCTACGTGGTGGTACTTTATTACAAACTTTTTTAAAGGGTGTTGATGGCAATGTGTATGCTATTGGCCAAGGTAGTTTAATTGTAAGTGGATTAGGTGCTGAAGGACTCGATGGCAGTAGTGTATTAATTAATACCCCTACTGTGGGTCGAATTCCAAATGGTGCAACAGTTGAACGTTCAGTTCCAAGCCCTTTTGGTAAAGGCGATTACATTACTTTTAATTTAAATAATCCCGATTTTACTTCAGCAAAACGTTTAGCTGATTCTATTAATGATTTAGTTGGACCCAATACGGCTCGCCCTATGGATGCAACGTCTATTCGTGTTACAGCTCCAAGAGATGTTTCTCAACGTGTTGCTTATTTGGCCACTTTAGAGAACCTTGAATTTAAACCTGCAGATACTGGGGCTAAAATTATTGTTAATTCAAGAACGGGCACAATTGTAATAGGTAAAGATGTAAAATTACAACCGGCTGCAATTACCCATGGTGGCTTAACAGTAACGATAGCCGAGCAGCTAGAAGTTAATCAACCAGATCCTTTCTCAGAAGGACAAACTGTCGTGACAACGCAAAGCATTGTGGATGTTTCTCGTGATGATACCCGAGCTTTTGTTTTTGATCCTGGTGTAAGCCTTGATGATTTAGTCAGAGCGATAAATGAAGTCGGTGCAGCTCCAGGCGATTTAATGGCAATACTAGAAGCGCTTAAAGAAGCCGGTGCATTAAGTGGCCAGCTAATTGTGATATAAACTTTCTGTATTACACGATTAAATAAAAATCTAAAAACGTCATATAGTGGCGTTTTTTTTGTCGTTAATTTAAGGTGATTGATGCCTTGAATAACGGGTTTTATATATTGGCTTAATAGTTGCAGAATCATTAATATTAATCAGTTCAGTGTCAATAAATTGTTATGAATGAAGTCAACCAACACATGCCAAGCAACTACTTTGATCTTAATAGTCTTAATGATTTAAGGCATGATGCAACCAGTAGTAATGGTAATGATCGAGAGGCTTTAAAAAAAGCGGCTCAGCATTTTGAAGGTATATTCATGAATATGTTGATGCAGAGTATGCGAAAAGCAAATGAAGCTTTTGAATCAGATAGCCCTATGAATAGTAGCTCAACAAAATTCTATGAAGGCATGTTTGATCAGCAGCTAACATCAGAGCTTTCTCAAAGTGGCTCGTTAGGTTTGGCTGATTTGATTGTTCAGCAGTTAAGCCCCGATTACCAAACCTATAAACCCGCTTCAGTATTACGAAGTGATGCAGGTTTAAATAATGAATCACCTAAAGCAGAACAAGTGAATAGTTTTGTTTTACAAAATGCTAAATCTCATAGTCTACCTGAAAAAGAAAGCACGCCTCAATGGATAACCGATAGATTTAAGCAACAGCAAGCTGAGTTTTTAGCAAGTAAACCACAAGAAAAAGCGCCAATTGAAAATACTGAACCCACTCAATTTGAAACGCCTAATGATTTCATTAATTCCATGTGGCAATTTGCTAAAAAAGCAGCGGAAAAAATTAACCTTGATCCGGCTGTTATGGTTGCACAAGCGGCATTAGAAACTGGTTGGGGCAAACATATTATTAACCAGCCAAGCGGTACATCAAGTAATAATTTATTCAATATTAAGGCTGATAATAGCTGGCAAGGTGATAGCGTCAAAAAATCAACTTTAGAGTTTGAAGATGGCGTAGCAGTCAAAAAAAATGCAGCTTTCAGGGCATATGAAACCATTGAAGATAGCTTTAATGACTTTACTAATTTCTTGAGTTCAGGAACGCGTTATCAAGAAACACTTTCTAAATCTTCAGACTCGGAACAGTTTTTGCATTCATTACAGAAAGCTGGTTACGCCACTGATCCTAATTATGCCGAAAAGATTATCGGTATATTAAAAAGCGATCGATTTAGTCAAGGTCTAAAGCAAGTGGTAGGTAACTAATATCAAATAATTTTGGAGTTGTAGGTTATGGGTTTTGGTATTTTAGGAACAGGGGTATCTGGATTAGCAGCTGCACAAAAAGGCTTAGATACTACTGGGCATAATATTGCAAATGCAAATACTAAAGGCTTTAACAGGCAGACCGTTGAACAAGAATCTACTGTAGGTATTCCATTTGGTGGTGTTTTTTTAGGAAATGGTACACAAATCTCTTCAATTTCTCGTGCCTTTAATGAGTTTTCCTTTTCCGAAGTACTGTATAACCAGAGCCAATATAATTTAAATAATTCAATGACGTTAAACGCAAGTCGTTTAGATAATTTTTTGGCTGATACTGATACAGGTATCACTAAAAGCATTGAAGATATGTTTGATGCTGTAAATGGTGTGACCGAAGAACCTACTATTGTATCAGCAAGGAATGTATTTTTAAGTACTGCTGAATCTACTGCCAAACGTTTTAATAATATGTTCACAGAAGTTGAACAACAACACCTTGGTAATATTAATCAAGAAATAGAAACAACAGTTGCAGCTATGAATGAGCTCAGTAGTCGTATAGCACAGTTAAATGGAGAGATAGCTGTTGCAACATCCGTTTCAGGTAGTGGCTTTCCGCCAAATGATTTATTAGATAAAAGAGATCTATTAGTAAGTCAATTAAGTGAATATGCTGAAGTTAATACGTTAGACTTACCAGATGGAACAATCAACTTGACTATCGGTACAGGTTTAACATTAATCACCGGTACATTCGCAATTCCTTTATCTGTAGAAAGAAATGAATTTGATACCAGCACATTAGAGATTGGTATTTCCCCAACCCCTGGCGCGCCAAGTAAATCTATTGTAACAGACCAAATACAAGGCGGCTCGTTAGGTGGCGTAATAAAAATAAGAGATGAACTTTTATTACCATCTATAAGAGATATGGGAAAAATGTCTATTGCTTATGCTGATACATTTAATCGCCAACAATCTCTAGGACGAGATTTAAATGGTGACGAAGGGACTAACTTGTATAAAGATATAAACGACCCTCAATTAGCTTTATCTCGTACCTTAAATTCAACGAATAACCCAACAGTGACAGATTTTTCAGTTAATATTAATAATACTTCTCTATTAACCAATCAAGATTATTCAATGGTAGTCGATCCTGTTGGTAATTTGGTTGTAACAGATAAAGATAACAATACATTAGTGACTTTTACTCCAGCTGATATTACGGCAATGTCGCCTCCTACTAATACCAGAATGGAGATTCCAGGCACAGGTATTGATATAAATATACCTAATAATAATCTTGCCGTTGGAGATAAATTCCTTATTAGACCAACTTACACTGGCGCTAGGGATATAAATTTAGAAATTGAAGATCCAAATTTAGTTGCTGCTGCTGATAATTATTTAGAAACAGCCTCAGTTAATAACCCTAGCAATGTTGAATTTAATTTATATGAAATATCAAATACTGCGGATGCTAATTTTCCAAATGAAGTGAATTTTCCACCACCATTGGATCCTCAAATTCGAATAGTGGTGGACCCTACAGGTACACAATACAGCATTCAAGACTCAGCAGGTACGGCATTAGGTGCACCTGCTGGTGGTCCATTCAATATTCCGGCTGATCAAATAATAAATGTGCCAGGTATGAGAGTAGAGCTAAAGGGTAATTTAGCTGGTAATGAAGTTTTTACGATAACAAATCAAGATGGCGCTCCTCCGTTTGATAATAAACAGTTTGGTCAAGGTGATAATACTAATGCTTTGGCTATGTTGAACTATCAAAACGAAAAAACCTTAGACGGCGGTACAAATACATTTTCAGAGTCGTATGCTGAGCTTGTTACTTATGTTGGCGTAATTACACAAAGCGGAAAGATCAGCGCTAATTCATTTCAGACTTTGTTAGCTGGCGCAGA
>Ga0209292_1004118_pt1 | contig 15590 bp, 16 predicted proteins | sample GOMGulsemesocosm_2_FD_184634 | JGI IMG/M metagenome (GOLD analysis project Ga0209292, IMG submission 184634) | Methane-oxidizing microbial communities from mesocosms in the Gulf of Mexico - GOM9C Gulf of Mexico (SPAdes) (version 2) | ecosystem: Environmental > Aquatic > Marine > Cold seeps... | reverse complement strand
AAGATTTTAAGTCTTGTGTGTCTACCAATTTCACCACCCGGGCTTAGGGTGGAGGCGCGGGTCGGAATCGAACCGGCGTAGACTGAGTTGCAGTCAGCTGCATAGCCACTTTGCTACCGCGCCTTAAACCTAAATTACCTTGGTACAACATGTAATTGGAGCGGGAAACGAGGTTCGAACTCGCGACCCCAACCTTGGCAAGGTTGTGCTCTACCGCTGAGCTATTCCCGCTTTTCAATTACATTTCCAGAATCAGGCAATTACTGCTCGATTCAAGGAGCCGCTATTTTAGCGATCTGCTTTGCAGAGTCAAGGAGGTTTAGGAAGAGATTGTAAAGACTTTACGAATTGCTCAGAAATTGCACAACCAAACGGTTAAATGTTTCAGGTTTTTCGCTGTGTAGCCAATGGCCGACCCCGCTGATGATTTTTATCTTTGCATTAGGGAACAAATCAAGGATCGTTTCTTTGTGTTTTTGTTGGATATAGGCAGATTCACTGCCCTTCAAAAAGAGCGTGGGGCCACTGAAGGGTTTGCCGATCAGTGTTTCGCTGACACTTTGATAGTGTTTGAGGATGGCGGACAGATTAAGGCGTAAGTTATATAGGCCAGACTCTTCACGATAGAGATTTTTAAGAAGGAAGCTCCGGACAGGTTGTTCGCTGACGTATTGCGAGAGTATCTCGTCAGCTTGTTTGCGCGACTCAAGTTTTGTTTGCGAAAGGGCTTGCAAGCCATCCAGAGCAGGGTTGTGATGTTGTGCATAGGTGACGGGGGCTATGTCGACAACAATTAATTTGAGAAGACGTTCCGGGTGGTTTAGTGCTACCTGCATGGCCACTTTTCCGCCCATTGAATGACCTAAGATATGCGCCCGCTGAATGTCGTGGTCATCCATGAATTTGATAATGTCGTTAGCCATGTCCGGGTAGGACATGTTGTCGTCGTGGGGCGAGGCGCCGTGGTTGCGAAGATCAAGTTGATAAACGCAAAAGTTGTCGCTCAAAGCCTTAGCGACTCCGGCCAGGTTGCTCAGTGAGCCAAACAGCCCATGCAGAAGGATAACGGCTGGTGCCGAGCCTTGCGGGTGCCCCTGTGGGTTAGAATTCAGTTTCATTAAAACTGGCCCATTGTTATGATCGCCCCTTTCCAGATAACGATTGATTTTACTCGTTATTTCGCCCTCACCTTAACAAAAGTAACCCTCCAATGGACCCCATTTTTTATTACATTATTTTAGTTGTCACGGGTTTGATCGCTGGCGTGATTAATACGCTGGCGGGTGGTGGTTCTAATTTGACGGTGCCCGCATTGATGATGATGGGCATGCCTGCCGATGTGGCGAATGCCACGAATCGCTTGGGTGTTGGTTTGCAGTGTGTGGTGGGTGTGCGTGGCTTTAAGCGGCACGGAAAACTGGATTTGACCGATGCACTGCCGATTGTCGGTATGACCTTGGGTGGTGGGCTGGTGGGTTCTCTGGCGGCTTCTTATCTGCCAAATATCTACCTGAAGCCCGTGTTACTGAGTGCCATGGTGATCATGGCGTTGGTTATCTTGATTCGGCCTTCAATGGTGATGGCCGAAGACGGTGAGCAGGTGCAGCGTTTAAGTAATCGCCCGCAGGCTAAATGGATTTTATTTGTCGCCGGTATTTACGGTGGTTTTGTGCAGGCGGGTGTGGGCTTCATGTTGATTGCCGCCATTGCGGGCTCGCTTCGTTATGATCTGGTGCGTACCAATGCGTTGAAAATGCTGTGCACCATTGGTTTTACCTTGATTGCGCTGGCGGTTTTTATTGTTCGCGGGCAGATTCAGTGGTTACCAGGACTGGTTTTAGCTTGTGGCACTATGTTGGGCGCACACTTTGCCGTTAAGTTGGCGATTAAGGTGAGCCAGAAGGCGCTGAAGTGGTTTTTATTTGTGATGACGCTGTTTGCCTGTGGTGCGGCGATGCTAATCTGACGGTTTGTTAAAATACTGATTTTTTTTCATAAAAAAGGCCGCGGCTCCATCAGGAACAGCGGCCTTTTTGTTTGTCTGCTACGGGTTAGTTAGCAGCAAGTGCCTGGCGTATGGAGGCCAGTTTTACGCAGGTGCTGAAAACATCCATGGTGGCACTGACATCCTCCAAGCTTGGAAAAGAGGGCGCAAGGCGGATATTGCTGTCCTGCGGGTCGTTGCTGTAGGGGAATGTGGCGCCAGCGGGCGTTAGTTTTACGCCAATTTCAGAGGCCAAATTTACCACTTCCTTAGCTAAACCAGGGCGGGTGTCCACGGAAATAAAATATCCACCTTCAGGTGTTTCCCAGCTCAGCAGGTCGTTGTCACCAAATTCAGCTTGCAGGCTCTCAAGCACGGCGGCAAAACGAGGACGTAACAATTCAGCATGTTTTGTCATGTGTGTTTTTAGCGCGTCCAGATTTGGCAGAAAACGCATGTGACGAAGTTGGTTAACTTTGTCAGGACCAATCAGTGATGCGCCCAGGCGTTTTTTGAATTCCTTAAGGTTGCTTCCTGATGCCGCCATAAAGGCCATGCCTGCACCGGCAAAGGTAATTTTTGAGGTGGAGGCAAATTGTAAAATAGTGCTTTCAGTGCCGTGTTTTTTACACTGCGCCATGATATTGGCTAGTGCGGGCGGATTGTCCGACAGCTCATGCACCGCGTAGGCGTTGTCCCAGAAGATACGGAAGTTGTTGGAGGCCAGTTTGCCCAGTTGCGCAATACGATCAACAACTTCGTCGCTGTAGACGATGCCTGTTGGATTCGAGAAACGTGGCACACACCAGATTGCTTTGATATTGCGGTCATTGCTGATCAGCTCTTCGACCTGATCCATGTCTGGGCCTTCACTGGTCATTCTGACGGGGATCATTTCTATGCCAAGATCTTCACAGATGGTGAAGTGGCGGTCATAACCGGGAGAAGGGCACAGGCATTTGATCTGGCCTTCATTCTGCCAGGCAGTACCTGGGCCTTCCGGGCCAAACAGGAACGCAAAGGTCATGGCTTGGCGCATCATGGTCAGACTGCTGTTGCCGCCGGCAATAATTTCATCGAGGGATACACCCAGTAGGTCGGCACCCAGTTGACGTGCTTCTTCAATACCCTCAAGGCCACCGTAGTTGCGTGTATCGGTGCCGTTCAGGGATTTGTAATCGCCAGCCAGAATGCCATCAAGTGCGTTGGACAAGTCCAGCTGCTGCGGGGAAGGTTTGCCACGCGTTAAATCCAGATTCAGCTTTTTGTCCTTTAATTCAGAGTAACGGGTTTCGAGATCGGCTTCCCATTGCTGTAGCTGTTCTTTGCTGGCCTGATTGAGTTGCAAGACGTTTTCTCCACGTGAACAATTATGGTCATATATTTGGCAAAATGCGCTGCATTATAATGCTTCTAGCAAGCCATCTGAATACTACAAAGGTATATATTTGGGGTAAATCAGGTGATGACCTGTGTGGCAAAAGTAATTATTTTTGGTTGTGGATTATTGAGTGATTTGGAAACCAAGAAAAAACGGCGGATAATAAGCAAGAGCTGCGTTGTAAGTTTTTGATTTTACCAAATAAAAGCTCTGAGAGGCTGAGATGAAAAAAATAATCTACTCGATCAGCGTATGTGCATTTTGCAGTATTTTTTCAATGAATCTTTATGCCCTTGACGGGATACGAATAGCCGGTGGCAGTGGTGATCACTCCAGTGACGGCTACGAAATTGCTGTGCTGGATGATGTTGATAAAACTTGGCTCGATGGCCGGATCAGGGGCCAGTGGCAATTAAGCCTGAGTGACTGGGATTTTGACGGCGAACCTAATGATGATTTACAGGTCGTCAGTATTGGCTCAGTGTTTATCTACGATTTTAAGCCGCGCTCAAATGGCTTGCAGCCTTATATTGATTACAGTCTGGGCTTGGCGTATGTGAGTGAGACCAAGATCGATGACGCGGACCTTGGTATGCACGTTCAATTTGATAACCGTATAGGCTTTGGGGTTCGCTTTGGTAGTGATCAACGTCACGATCTCAGTATCAGTTACCGTCACATTTCAAACGCAGGTTTGGATAGCGAGAATGATGGCTATGACGCTGTCATGGGCGCTTACACTTATCGATACTAGAAGCTGACTAAACCGGATTGAGAGCGGGAGAGGGCTGGCCTTGCTCCTGCTCTGTTAGCATCTGCGTAATACGTGTGGCCGCTTCCAGTGCGCGCAACCCATCTTCACCGGAAACCAATGGTTCGCTGCCATTTTTTGCACAGTCGATAAAAGCTGCAATTTCTGTTTGCAGCGCATCACCATCTTCGTAAATATTTTCCGTGCTATTGATGTCGGGAACGCCCGGGAACATCTCACCTTCGCCTTTTTTGTGATAGCTGAAGATACGGTTTTGGAAGTCGACAGAGAGGTACGCGTCAGGTTGGAAAATACGCATTTTTCGTTCGGACTTGAGGCTGATGCGGCTGGCCGTAACATTGGCCACACAGCCGTTGGCAAAGGTCAGGCGAGCATTGGCAATATCTGTCTCGTTGGATAGCACCTTTGTGCCGCTGACGTCGATATCAACCAGTTCAGAACGCACGGTCGATAGAATAATATCAATATCATGAATCATTAGGTCAAGGATAACATCCACGTCAGTAGCTCTGGGTTTGAAGGGTGCCAGTCGGTGCGCTTCGATAAAACGTGGGTTGTGCAGAACGCTGTCCAGATCCAGCATAGCGGCATTGAAACGCTCAAGGTGGCCGACCTGCAGGATACAGTTGTTTTCTTTGGCGGTCTGAATCAGGTCGCGCGCTTCGTCTGGAGTCACGGTGATGGGTTTTTCCACCAGTACGTGAATGCCTTGGCTCAGAAATTCCTTGGCAATTTTATGGTGCAGGATGGTGGGTGTGACAATGCTAACGGCATCAACTTTGCCAAACAGGTCGCGATGATCTGTGTATGCTTCAACGCCATGTTCAGCAGCAATAGCCTGAGCATTTTCTGCATTGTTATCAACCACGCCAATCAGTTGACTACCTTCAAGGGACGCATATTTTTGGGCGTGAAATTTGCCCAGATAACCAACGCCTACAACGGCAGTACGAAGTGCACCAGAGTTCGTCATTATTTTTTTAAATCCATCACTGTTTCGTTGGCGGGCGATTATACGGGATTGGCACAGATTAAACATCTTGTAGGTAAAATTTACGCGCAGCTATTGTGTCTTTTATAAATAGTGGCTTAAGCTAAAAAAGCATTTAGGCCGGTTTTAACTGGTTTGGTAGTTCAGTTTTTCAAGGTTTTATCTACGAATTCAAGTGGTTGGCGGCTGTTTGACAGTGTCAGTCATAGAAACGTTCGTATATTGCAAAAGAGTAGGGCGATGGGGTTAGTTTCAGACTTCGCCTTAATACAGCGGTTAAATCGTGTAGGGATATAAGCGGATCATCATGGGCAAGTCGTTAGTTATTGTTGAGTCACCAGCAAAAGCAAAAACAATTAATAAATACCTGGGTAGCGATTACATCGTTAAGTCCAGTATTGGTCACATTCGTGATTTGCCCGTGAGTGGTTCTGCCAGCACATCGGACCCAAAGGCGCGTGCTCAGGAAGCGGCTAAAACCCGAAAAATGGACCCCGTAACTAAAGCTGCGCATAAAAAGAAGAAAGCAAAACAGCAACTGATCAGTCGTATGGGCATTGATCCTGAAAATGGCTGGGAGGCGCGCTATGAGGTGCTTCCGGGAAAAGAAAAAGTTGTTAATGAGCTTAAACGCCTCGCTAAAGACGCTGACACCATCTATCTCGCGACCGATTTGGATAGAGAGGGAGAGGCCATTGCCTGGCACCTGCAGGAAGTCATTGGTGGAGATAGTTCACGTTACAAACGTGTGACCTTTAACGAAATTACCAAGAAGGCCATTCAGGCTTCCTTTGAAGAACCCGGTGAGTTAGATATTAGCCGTGTTAATGCTCAGCATGCGCGCCGTTATCTGGATCGTGTGGTTGGTTTTATGGTTTCTCCTCTGCTGTGGGCAAAGGTAGCGCGAGGTTTGTCAGCTGGCCGCGTGCAATCGGTAGCCGTACGTTTGATTGTTGACCGTGAACGTGAAATTCGAGCCTTTAACCCAGAAGAGTTTTGGGATGTACATGCCGACCTGCAAACTGCAGATAATGGCAACGTGCGTTTTGAAGTGACGAAACAGGCCGGTCAAACGTTTCGACCGACGAGTGAAGAGCAGACCAATATCGCGCTGGAAACCCTCAAAAAATCGACATTTGAGGTGGTTAATCGTCAGGATCGGCCGACGTCTTCCAAGCCTGGTGCGCCTTTTATCACTTCAACTTTACAGCAGGCCGCCAGTACACGTTTGGGCTTTGGTGTGAAGAAAACCATGATGATGGCGCAGCGTCTTTACGAGGCAGGTTACATCACCTACATGCGTACTGACTCAACGAATTTAAGTGCCGATGCGGTTGCCACGTGTCGTGATTTTATTCTTGATGAATATGGCAAAAAATACCTGCCTGATGCGCCGGTGTCTTACTCATCAAAAGAGGGCGCGCAGGAGGCTCACGAGGCGATTCGCCCCTCAGATGTCGCCATGCGTTCCACGCAACTAAGCAACATGGAGCGTGATGCCGAGCGTTTGTATGAGCTGATCTGGCGTCAGTTTGTGGCCTGTCAGATGCCTAACGCGAAATTTATTAGTTCGAGCATTCTGGTGAATGCAGCTGACTTTGAGTTGAAAACTAAAGGTCGTATTCTCAAGTTTGACGGCTTCCTGAAAGTCATGTCCGGCAAAGATGATGATGTTGTATTGCCTGACCTGAAGCTCAACGAAAAACTGAGTCTGGTTGAATTGTTGCCGAAACAACATTTCACCAAACCGCCTGCGCGATACAGTGAAGCCTCATTGGTTAAAGAGCTTGAGAAGCGTGGCATTGGCCGACCATCAACCTACGCGGCGATTATTGGCACCATTCAGGATCGCGGTTATGTTTCGGTTCAGAATAAACGTTTTTATGCCGGTAAAATCGGTGACATTGTTACTGACCGCCTGACTGAAAATTTTGCGGATCTGATGGACTATAGCTTTACTGCCACGATGGAAAAGTACCTTGACCAAGTGGCTAATGGTGAGATGGACTGGAAGCAGCTGCTGGATAGTTTTTACAGCGAGTTCGTAAAGCGCCTTGATGCGGCTAATGATGCTGATTTTGGTATGCGCGGCAATGATCCGACTGAAACGGATATTAGTTGCCCGGCTTGTAGCCGACATATGCAAATTCGTACCGGCAGTACAGGTGTGTTTTTAGGTTGCTCTGGTTACGCCTTGCCGCCCAAAGAGCGGTGTAAGGAAACAATGAATCTGACGCCCGGCGATGAAGCCGTCGATGCCGATCAGGATGATGAGGCGGAATCTCGCCTGCTGCGCACCAAGCGCCGTTGTAAACAGTGTGATACGGCAATGGACAGTTATTTGCTGGATACCGAGCGCAAGTTGCATGTGTGTGGCAACAACCCGGACTGTTCGGGTTTTGAGATTGAAGCTGGTACGTTTAAAATTAAAGGTTATGACGGTCCCGTTCTGGAGTGTGATAAGTGTACTGCTGAAATGCAGCTCAAATCCGGACGTTTCGGTAAGTACTTCGGGTGTACCAACAGCGAGTGTAAAAATACCCGCAAGTTACTGCGTAGCGGTGAAGCCGCCCCTCCAAAAATGGACCCTGTGCCGATGCCTGAGTTAGCTTGTGACAATGTTGAGGATACCTTCGTCTTGCGTGATGGCGCGGCGGGCATGTTCCTGGCCGCTAGTAAATTTCCGCGTAATCGTGAAACCCGTGCGCCGCTGGTTGTTGAGCTGATTCCACACAAGGCAGAAATTGATCCTAAATATCATTTTCTGCTAGATGCGCCAGCTGAAGATGCCGATGGCAACCAAGCCATGGTGCGTTTCAGTCGTAAAACTAAAGAACAATACGTGATGACCGAGGTGGATAAAAAAGCCACCGGTTGGCGAGCTTTCTACAGCAATGGCCGCTGGGAAGAGGAGCAACCGAAACCCAAGGCGAAGCCAAAGGCGAAAGCTAAGGCAAAACCTAAAGCAAAAGCTAAGCCGAAGGCGAAAAAGGCAGACGATTGATGCGCTTGTTTCTGAGCTAAGTTTTGATCTAGCTTAATGAGAGATGAATAGCACCCTTTTCAGGCGTATTTTTATTGCGCGTAAAAGGGTGCTAGAATGCGCGGCCTTTGGTACCCGATTATTTTCTGTGAGCACTTCCGCATGAGCAGCCCCTATTACGAAATTGTGCAACTTTCCGATGGCGAAATCGCCCTGCAACGCTCTGATGCTGACGCAGAAAGCGAGCCTTTAGTGCGCATTACCTTTTCTGAAGAGGTGAAATTTTTTCTTCAAGAGCAGTATGTGGATGTCGCCAAAGCCATGATTAACACTGGTATTCGCGCGGTGGGTCAGCTGCAGGATGGCGAAGAAATTGAATCAGACGAAGATGAGATGCTGTCACGTACCGTACACTAACGGCTGGCTATCAAAATTGAGCGCCTACCTTCCTTGGTCGGGCGCTGTCGTTATTAGATCTTGTTGCGAATCACTCCAACAACCAATCCTTCAATCGCAAAGTCACCACTATCCTGATCAACCTTGATGGGTTTATAGCTTTCATTTTCTGCGATCAGTAGTATTTCACCCTTATTTTTTTGAAAGCGTTTGACGGTTACTTCGTCTTCGATACGTGCCACCACGATTTCACCGTTGTTGGCTGTTTGAGAGCTTTTTACCGCTACTAGATCATCATCAAAGATACCCACATCAATCATGCTGTCACCACAGACTCTGAGCAGGAAGTCTGCTTGAGGTGAAAATAGTTGGGCCTTTACGTCAGCGTATTGTTCGATATGTTGCTCAGCAAGAATGGGCGAACCAGCGGCCACTCGGCCAACAATGGGTAAGCCTTCAGGCTCTGGCTCAGCCTCTGTGAGCAAACGAATACCTCGGGAGGTGCCGCTAACGATTTCAATGACGCCTTTTTTTGCGAGCGCCTTGAGGTGATCTTCAGCAGCATTGGCAGACCGAAAACCCAGCTCCTGAGCAATGTCCTTGCGGGTGGGAGGGAAGCCAGTTGTTTGAATGGCGTTACGAATGCACTCCAGTACTTCCTGTTGACGAGCCGTCAGCTTAATCATAGTAATGCCTGTGTGTTTATACAGTCTGTGATTATATACAGCTTACTTGAAGTGGGAAACCGTCGTTTTCCGTATTATTTAAATAAAAATCTGATTCATTGCGCAGTTTTGTGTCTAAGCTAAATAAAGCGGCGTCTTTATTTGAGTGGCGCTAATAATAACGATGGTACTCTTTGTCGAGTGGGGGATTTATAAATGCACGAAGACAAGTTGCCCGAGGCGTGGCGTATATTACGTATCCAGTCTGAACTGGTTGACGGCACGGAAAGCATGATCAAGGTGGGGCGTGCGGTATCGATCTTTGGCAGCGCTCGATTGGACGAAGGAAGCCCCTACTATGAAATGGCGCGACAGTTATCCAACGCTATCGCCAAAGAAGGCATTGCCGTTATTACCGGCGGTGGTCCGGGCATTATGGAAGCGGCCAACCGAGGTGCATTTCAAGCTAATAACGAAGGCGATGGTCACTCCATTGGCTTAAATATTAAGCTTCCCTTTGAGCAGAGTGCGAATGAATATTTAGATCTGACGCTGGATTTTCGTTATTTCTTTGTTCGTAAATACATGTTTGTTAAACACGCCATCGCTTTTGTGATTTTTCCCGGTGGCTTTGGCACCATGGATGAGTTGTTTGAGGCGCTGACATTGGTGCAAACAGAAAAAATCGTCAAGATTCCGATAATTTTAATGGGCAAAAAGTACTGGGGTGGCTTGGTGGATTGGATTGAGAATCAGCTAATAGGGCAGGGCTGTATTTCGCAGTTTGATCGTGACTTGATTACGATGGCCGATAATCCTGAAGATGCTATGGATATTATCCGCTCCCACAGTGCACTAACGATTAATAATTAGCCGCTAGGAATTAATAATTGGGACGATATCTCGGAAACAAAAATGACAGTTTTAACGCGAATTGAAATATCCATAAGCCAGCAAGTTCTGAACCTCTATCTGGATGAGGAGGTGGAGGCAAGTTACTTTATCTCAACCGCCTTGAAAGGTGCCGGTGAACAATCGGGTAGTGAAAAAACACCGCGTGGACGACACACAGTGCGCGCGAAAATTGGTGACGGCTTACCTGAAAATGCGGTCTTTGTCGGGCGCCGTTTTACCAGTGAAATATACAGCTCGGAGCTCGCCTGTGAAATGCCTGAACGGGACTGGATTTTAACGCGTATCTTGTGGCTTTGTGGCAGTGAACCGGGTAAGAACCGGCTGGGCGAAGTTGATTCTATGCGCCGCTATATCTACATCCACGGCACACCCGATACTGAACTGATGGGCATTGCCAAATCTCATGGATGTATTCGCATGCGCAATGCTGAGTTGATTGAATTATTTGATCGAGTGGAACCCGGGTGTAGGGTGGATATTCTGGAGTGATTGACTTTAGTTACACTGAACTTGCCTCTATTTATCAGCTTCAATGGCTAATCAAAATATAACAATAACCTAAACTGAGAAGGGAATAATGCCTAGGTGTACTGGCAGTCGTGGTATTGATATCGATAATGTGTGTAAGCCAAGTTAATGCCGACGGACATACCGAAACGGGCGAAGTGGTTTTTCTGAACTGTATGGCTTGCCATGGACAGTAGGCGATGGGTGATGAGGATAACTAAGCGCCGCGTCTGGCGGAACAACACAGTTGGTATCTGGTAACACATAGGGAGAACTTCCGAGCCGGTGTTTAGAGGTGCTCATGAGGTCGGAGATAATGGGTGGATGATGCGGGCAATGACGATGACATTAAGTGACGACGGTATTAAAAATGTAGCGGCTTATATCAGGACTTTGCCAGTTGAATCGTTGCTCAAAAAAAGGCGAATTCCTGTGAGGTCGGCGCCTTTTTTGTGGATCATTTTTTTGGGTTGGTTCGATGTAGATGGGTTGCACAATCTGTTCAATGTAAGTGCTGAACGCAGCAAGCTCGGTGGAATTCCAGGGTAATGGGTCAGGCTTCGTTGGTGCAACCATACACAATTGCAGCATGCCTTCCGTGGTTGCCTGATCACGACCAGCCTTTTTTATTGGCCGTTTTGACCCTGTGTGGGTAAGGTTCAAGAAAGGTTTTTTTGAAGCGTTTAACGTTGTTTTTGTGGCAGGAGGCGCAGGAAAAACTTCTGCTACCGAGCGTTTTGTCGTTCCAAAGGGTTTCCTCATGCTCAGCAACTATGACTGGCTGGTTGATGCTGCAGTGATACCTGCTGGACGAATCACTTGTTCAGGCTCAACCGAGCCCGCCGAAGCAACCAGGGATAGAGTTGCCAGTCGGGTCAACGTTAGGCTCAACAAGCCGCTTTTTAATAAAATCATACTCACTCGCTCAATCCTGTATTAACGGGTCGGGTTGTTTTTTATTGTATGGCGGTGGATGAACTGATGAGCTGTAATTTCATGTTCTTATTGGTTGATTGAGTACCAATATGGGTTGGTAATCGACGTACGTATCTTTAGAATAAGCCGACTTAAATCAGGAAAATCGTTATGTCTCTTGGCCCGTTAATGCTCGATATCGATGGTTTGAGTACCACAGCGAAGGATCGAGAGCTTTTGGCTCATCCTCAGGTGGGAGGGATCATCCTTTTCGCTCGAAACTATCAGTCGCCTTCTCAGTTGGCTGAATTGATTGGTGAAATTCGTGCAGCTCGACCGAATATTATTATTGCCGTGGATCAAGAAGGTGGCCGCGTGCAACGGCTCAAAGAGGGTTTCACACGATTGCCGCCGATGTCTTGCTTCGGAGCGCTTTATCAAACAGAGCCACAACAGGCATTACAGCTGGCCCACCAAACGGGCTGGTTAATGGCTGCCGAAGTACTGGCGGAGGGCATTGATCTGAGTTTTGCGCCGGTACTGGATGTTGATTGCGGTCTCAGCGATGTCATTGGCGACCGCGCTTTTTCCAGTTGTGCCGATGAAACTGCCACGCTTAGCGGGGCGTTTATCGACGGCATGCATGAAGCGGGTATGGTGGCGACGGCTAAACATTATCCGGGCCATGGTAGCGTAAAAGCAGATTCACACATTGCTATTCCGGTTGACGAACGCTCTTTTGAAGAGATTGATACGCAGGATTTACAACCCTTTAGAGCCTTGGCTAAAAACTATGATGCGGTGATGCCTGCGCATGTGATCTACAGCGCTGTTGATTCTCAACCCGCTGGTTTTTCGCAGCGTTGGTTACAAACCTTGCTTCGTCAGGAGATAGGTTTTGATGGCGTTATTTTTAGCGATGATCTGAGCATGGAGGGTGCCAGTGTCGCGGGTAATTTTGCAGAACGCTCAAAGGCGGCACTGGATGCCGGTTGCGATATGGTATTGGTTTGCAATAACCGTGAAGCTGCGCTGCAGGTGCTTGATTATCTTGAGGGCGCGGCTATCGAGCCGAGCCATAGATTGACTCGACTCGCAGGGAAAAACACTTTAACCAGAGATAGTTTGCGTGCTTCATCACAGTGGCAGACGGCAGTTGAAGCGGTGCAACAATTAGTCGAAACTGTGGTTTGATGCTGACAGGCATAAAATCATAATAATTTTGAAAATTTTAAATTGAGTTGGGAAAGTTTATGGATATGAACGCACTGTTATCACAGCTGGGCTTACAGGGCGAGGGCGCATTGCTGGCCTCGGTCTTTGTGGTGGTATTTGTGACAGTTGTCGTTAATTTTTTCGCTTTGCAGCTATTGCGGCGGGTAGTTAAACATATCGAAAAAACCAAAAACTATTGGGATGATGCGCTAGTTCTGGCGGCGCGTAGACCGTTGAGTGTGTTGATCTGGTTATTAGGTATTAGCTGGGCTGCCGAAATTGTCGCGGCTGATACTCAGGCCGCTATTTTTGAAGCGGTCGGCCCGATTCGTGAAGTGACGGTCGTTGTACTGCTGACCTGGTTTATTGTTGGATTTATTCAACGTGCAGAAATTGCTTTAACCTGCCCGGATAAAGTTGATGAGCCGCTCGACCAAACTACCGTGTCAGCAATCGGTAAGCTGATTCGTATTTCGGTCATCATTACGGCAGGCCTAGTGATGATGCAAACACTGGGCTACAGTATCTCCGGTATTCTGGCCTTTGGTGGTGTGGGTGGCATCGCTATTGGTTTTGCAGCCAAGGATTTATTGGCCAACTTCTTTGGTGGGCTAATGATTTATCTGGATCGCCCCTTCAAGGTCGGTGACTGGATTCGATCACCCGATCGCCAGATTGAAGGTACGGTAGAAAAAATCGGTTGGCGCCTGACCAGTATTCGCACCTTCGATAAACGCCCGCTCTATGTGCCGAACTCGACTTTTACCAATATCAGCGTAGAAAATCCGTCTCGTATGAGCAATCGTCGAATCTATGAAACGATTGGCTTGCGTTACGATGATTCGGCGCAGCTGGGGAAAATTGTCGCGGCAGTAAAAGCTATGTTGCAGGAACATCCGGAAATCGATACCGGTAAAACGCTGATTGTGAACTTTAACGGTTACGGCGCTTCATCATTGGACTTCTTTATCTACACCTTCACCAAAACGACCGACTGGATTCATTTTCACGATGTTAAACAGGATGTGTTGCTGAAAATTCTGGCTATCATTGCTGATCATGGTGCTGATGTGGCTTACCCAACTTCAACTATCCATTTGCCTGACACTCTGCATCTGGATCGTATTTCTGCTTCTGCGATCGACCCGGTTGGTCAGTAATTATTAGCTTGCTCTAAATAGGAATTTTCATGATTGAAAACCCAAACATTGCCATCATCGGCGGTTCCGGTCTTTCCACGCTAACCGCTATGCAAGTCTATGACAGTGAGTGGCCGGGCACACCCTACGGTGAACCGAATGCACCACTTCAACACACCCGATTGGGTGGTGAAATGGTAATCTTTTTTGCTCGCCATGGTGAGGGTGGGGCCTTTGCCCCGCATCGGGTGAACTATCGGGCCAATCTGACGGCCCTAAAGCAGGCAGGCATTAAAAAGGTCATCGCAGTGAATGTCGTGGGTGGCATTACTGAAGAAATGCAGACGGGTACGATTTGCATCCCTGATCAGTTGGTTGATTACACCTTTGGTCGTGCTGATACTTTTTTTGATGGCAGCAATAACAAGCCCATCAAGTATATTGATTTTGCTGAGCCCTTTAATGCGGGTGTTCGTCAGCAGTTGTTGGCAGCGGTGCAAACATTGGAATTACCGGTTGTTGAGGATGGCGTGTATGGCTGTACGCAAGGCCCACGTCTTGAGACGGCTGCCGAAATTAATCGAATGGAACGTGACGGCTGTGACATTGTGGGCATGACGGCCATGCCGGAGGCGGTACTGGCAATGGAGCTGGGGCTGGAATACGCTTCAGTGTGTGTGGTGGTGAACCGTGCGTCAGGTCGTAGTGACGAACCGTTGTCGTTATCGCAGATCCGTATGCAGTTGGCTGAAACCATGCCAAAGGTGGAGGAGCTGTTGCGAGTAGCCGTGCAGGGGCTGACGGCCCCGTCAGATGCTACAGGTTCGGACTAATCGCTGAATCCGGTAATGGACGTTGGGTTGGGAGGCCCTGCAAGGGAATTGGTCGCAGGTCCATAGCCGGATCAGGCAGTTTGTAAGGTGTAATCTGTACCAGCATGCCAAACAGCGGGTGATCAATGTAATGCAGCTCACCGGAACGCATGCGCCTGGATTGTTTTGAATTGGCTGTTGTAGCACGTACAAACTGAACCACTGCTGTCTCTGCTTCATTAAAACTGGGGTTCCATTCGCGTTGTCCGAACTCCAGATCATCGTCACTAAAAACCGTCCAGTCCAGTTCCTTTACGCTTTTCATTGGTTCAAAGCGGGAAAAGAACAGGTCGGTGCGGGCATGTAGATAGCGTCCGCGTCTGATGGTTAGCGTGCCTTCTAATTCAAATTCGTCGTTAAACTGCTGGCCAGTTTGAATCAGAATTGGTTGTGTTAGTTTGCCTTTGGGTACCGGCTGACGCCAGGCGAGGTGACTTAGTAGACGTAAGTCTGGAGATCCTTTGATGCGCTTGGCGGCAAAGGTTAGTTCACGCTGTGATGCTGGCAATAACTGAAAGGCGCCGTCTTTAAGCTCAAACTCAGCCCCTGGATTAACAGACTTTATTGCGTCATTATCTGTCGCCAGCATGATGGGGTTGGTGGAGTAGTCAGGTGTAAAAGTGTCACGCCATACTTCAGTGACAGACGGGTTAGCGGGCTGTGCAAAAATAACTACTTCAATTTGATACCAAGCAGGTGCTTTGGCCTGTGCTTGGTTCAGTGCTGCAGACAGCGCTATAAACGTTAGGAGTAATGTTTTGCTGAGTCGATTCATAGGGCTAATCATATTGGTCAGTAGGGGCGTATTTAAACCCTAGGGTTATTCTCATCTTTGCGTATTGTGCGCAATCAAGG
>Ga0209292_1004117_pt1 | contig 15593 bp, 9 predicted proteins | sample GOMGulsemesocosm_2_FD_184634 | JGI IMG/M metagenome (GOLD analysis project Ga0209292, IMG submission 184634) | Methane-oxidizing microbial communities from mesocosms in the Gulf of Mexico - GOM9C Gulf of Mexico (SPAdes) (version 2) | ecosystem: Environmental > Aquatic > Marine > Cold seeps... | reverse complement strand
TACCGAGGGTTAGATAGAAGTGGTAATTTACAAGGTGGGCCCATGTATGTAATACGCGAAGGGTTAGGCCAAAAATGGTTACCCCTTGCTTGGTTATTTTGTATTGCTTGTATGTTTGGTTCATTACCTATTTTTCAGATAAACCAATTGGTTCAAATATTAAGAGATTTTGTAGCAATTCCTAATGGACTTGCAACTGAAAGTCAACATTTTAGTTTTGATTTGGTCTGTGGGATTTTACTTTGTATTTTAATCTCTTCAATTGTAATGGGAAAACTCACTCGAATTGCAAAAGTAACCAGTCGAGTTGTACCACTGATGGTAATCGTTTATTTACTAATGACATTAAGTGTTTTGTTTATTAACTTTGAAAAAATATTACCTGCTTTAGCGTCTATTTTTATTAATGCATTTAATCCAAGTTCAGTCGCTGGTGGGTTGTTAGGTACGATTATAATGATAGGTGTACAACGTGGTGCTTTTTCAAATGAGGCTGGTATCGGCACTGAATCTATGGCTCATGGTGCTGCTAAAACGGATGAGCCAATACGTGAAGGATTAGTCGCAACGCTTGGACCAATTGTTGATACATTAATTGTATGTACCTGTACTGCTTTAGCTATTTTAGTCACAGGCGTATTAGACGGTAACTTCACCGGTGTCAGTTTAACCGCGCAAGCTTTTGAAAATACTTTTCCAGGGATTGGCGGATACTTGCTTATTCTGGTGGTATTCTTTTTAAGTACCAGTACAGTGCTGAGCTTTTGGTATTATGGTGGTAAATGTGCAGAGTTTTTATTAGGTAAAACTTTTCAAAAATTTTATATAATCTTTTATTTAGCATTGATAATTGTAGGTGCCATTGCATCGCTTAAACTGGTAATAAATTTAATTGATGTTATGTACGCTTTAATGGCTATTCCAACTATGGTTTCAACGATTCTACTTGCAAAAAAAGTAAATGCAGAATCTAAAAGGTATTTTGATAAATTAGACACTTAGTATCAGAATAATTAGTCGGTATAGAAATTAAATATACCGACTATTAAGCTTCTCCTACATTTTCGAACAATTTGAAACTTTTTCCTACACCATTTTAAGCTAAGATTTGTTTTATCAATAATTAATTAACAACGATAGATGAAAAAATATCAGCTTGAAAACCATGATACTTGGCTAGATTTATTCACAACACATAACAACCTAAACATAGCCCATGCATTATCAAATTCGCGCTTCATGTCTCTAATTTTTACAATTAGCTTAGTGGTTGTTGGGATTTTAGCTATGTGTATTGCAAAACTAACGATACTTATATCTTTTAATAATATTAAGTGAAAATTAGAATTATATAAGCTTAAACTTGTCGAATTTCATCAATTAAACTTTTAATTCGACCGGACTCAATTAAATCATGATATGACATAGGTTTATCAAAATAATAGCCCTGAAAATTTGTACAACCTTGTTTAGTTAAAAAATGTATTTGTTCTCGCGTTTCTACCCCTTCAGCAACACAATATATTTCAAGATTTTTAGCTAAAGTTAATATAGTTTTAATTATAGATTCGTTAACTTTGTTAGTACCAATATCCCGAACAAAGCTTTGATCTATTTTGATTACATCTATTGGAAATTGACTTAAATAAGTTAATGAAGAAAAACCTGTACCAAAGTCATCTAAAAATAATCTGAACCCTGCTTCTTTAAGTTTATTTAATTGTTCAAGTGCTCGGTTCTTATCATCCATTAAAATGCTTTCAGTGATTTCTAACCTAAACTGTCTAGGTGAAATATTAAAAGGATTGATTATATCAATTAGGCTATCAGTAAGATCCGAACGTAATATATGAATAGCGGATAAATTTATAGAGATATAAAACTGAGGGTTTAACTTTAAGAAACCAGAAAACTCGTTTAATACACGTGTTAATGCTTGCTCTGTTATCTTTGTAATCAGTGCTATCTCTTCAGCTATTGGAATAAATATACCAGGAGAGATCATGCCATTTTCTGTCGGCCATCTTAATAATAGCTCAACGCCACAAACACTTTTCTCTTTTGTATCTATAATAGGTTGATAATGATTTATTAAATCATTTGACTGCACTGCAGACTTTAATTGGGCTTCAAAAGTCATGCGCCTTTTAGCTTTATGATTCATCTCATCGGTAAAAAACCTAAATCCATTTTTTCCTGTTTGTTTTGCATGGATCATTGCAATATCAGAATTTTGAATTAATTCGTCTGCACTTTGCGCATCAAATGGGTATACAGCAATACCAATACTTGCTGATATATTGATTGTATAATTTTCAATCTTAATCGGGTCAGCTAAAAACTTATTAATATCTATGGCTAGATGAGTCAATTCATCAGGAGAAGAGAACTGTTCAATTAAAATAATAAACTCATCGCCACTTTGCCTACCAATGCAATCATCATTTGATAATAATCTTGATAGTCTTTGAGTTACAATTTTGAGTAATTGATCCCCGATAGAGTGACCAAAAGTATCATTAACAGGTTTGAACCTATCTAAGTCTATGAAAAACAATGCCGAAGTATGATTTTGATTTTTAGCATGTATGATAGCTTGGTTAATGCGATCTAACATTAACGTGCGATTTGGTATTTTGGTTAAGTGATCAAAGTTAGCTAATTTTTTAAGCTTTTCTTCTGATTCTTTTTGAATTGTTAAATCTGAAATTATGATTACAAAATGACGAGTTCTTCCTTCGTCAGATGAAACACAGTTAATGCTAACGAGTATTGGGAGACTAAATTGCTCTGTCGTAACTAAATCCTCACAACTATATTTATCACCTATATTTAATGAATCAAAAATTTTATTATATTTAGCGAATGCGTTAGACGTTAATGACTTTATAAATCGCGTAAGCATCTTATTTAAATCATCATTTTCTTTGCAGCTGAAACTTTCTAAAAATGAGGTGTTTGCAGAAACTAGCTGTTTATCTATATCTAAGATTAATAACCAATCATTGATTTGCGAAAAAGCTTCACCATAAATCTGTGCTTGAAATTCATTTGCTTTAGTATGAGTTATATTTGTATAGGTACCTGAAAATCGATTTGGCTTATTATTTTCATCGAAGCTGGCAATTTTTCCAGTTTCACGGAACCAAACCCAATTCCCGTTAAAATTTTGCATCCTATATGTTGCTTGCCATTGCGATATTTCACCAGATATGAATGCTAACCAGGATGCGGAATAGGTTTTAGTATCATCCGGGTGAACTAGCTTTATATGATCTTTTAGTGTGAATTCTGCATCATTTTCAGGAAAACCAAGCTCAGAAGAAACTCTTTTATCTATCCATTTATTCTCATCTGGCCAATACTTCCAAATTCCGCTATGACTGTTTTCTAGTGCAAGTGCAGTTTCCTCTTGACTGATTTTTAAAGCATCGTGTGCTTTTTGTGCTTTATGCTGTAATTTTACTCTTCGAATATAAAATACTGAAACTATGATTATAAATAAAATGACATATAAAACTTTAACCCAAGGTTTTTGCCATGGCGGATAAGCAACATGTACCTTTAGAGTGATTGGTTTAGTTTTGCTCCCAGAATTAGGATCTGTTGCTGAAATTGAAATTATATGATTACCAGGTGCTAATTTAGAAAAGTTAATATGTGACTTTTTTAAATTATTAAAAGTTAGTTTATCAGGACCATTGACTTCAATATGATAGCGTACTCTATTGATACTTTTGTGATCAAAAATAGAAAATGAAATGTCTAAACCAAAATCATCATGAAGAATTTCTACTGGTTTATTTTTATATTTATCTGGCGAAAATTTTAATTCTCGTGTTAATAGTGAGATATCGGTTATGCTAACTTGTGAGTTTTGTTTTTGAGAGTTACCTTTTGTAAAGTCTTTTGGTTTAATAGTGACTAGACCTCGGGTAGAATTAAATGCTAAGCGGCCATTCTTTAATTGTGTCACCCCATATCCATTAAATTCATTTGCTGGTAAACCTTCTTTTACAGTAAATTCTATTAAATTAAAATTTGATAAACTTAATTGAAATAAACCAACTTGAGAGCTAAACCAAAGATCATTATCAGCCCCTAATGCTAATGAATAAATTGTATTTGAAGGTAGAATATTACTGGTATCAAATCTGTATAACTCTTTATGTGTTTGTTTATCTAGACCAATAAGTCCCTCACCCGAAACACTCAACCATAAAACATCATCGTGAATTAACCAATTATCTACATAATTATAGGTCTGAGGTTGGTAGTTTTTAACTTTATAGATAACTGAAATTTCTTTTTTTATTAAATGATATTGATATAAGTGTCCTGAATAAGCTAAAAGGAGGGTGTTGGGGTTATTTGGTAAAGGCTTTAGAAAGCCAAATGCAAGATCAACCGGTGCGAGTTCAGTAAGGGCTTCGAGCAATTCAAATGAGCCATCCTTAGAATTGTAAATATAATAATTTAAGTCGGTTATTAAGATGAAATTCTCTGAAGATATCTTCTGTGCAGTATAAATCGTTTCTGTTTCAAGTATTTTAAGTGAGCGTTCATTATAGTTAGGTTCAGTTACCCTCCCAGTTTGTTTATTAAAATGTTTTAATCCGTCAGCCGTGAGTAACCATAAAAAATTCTTTTTACTTTCAAAAATATGAGTAATGGTATGCAATCCACTAACAGCTTTTTTGTCTTTAGTCATCAGGAAAATTGTATTACGATTATTTGCTAAATCTAGTTTATTAAGTCCATTTTCTGTTCCTACCCATAAAATTTGATTACTATCTTGAAAATTTGACCAAATCATATCATGGCTTAACTTTGGGGTTGAAAATGCATTATAGCTTTTAAATCTTTGAGCTTGTGGTAACCAAGTAAACACCCCTTGAGTACGGGAGCTTAACCATAATAGGCCTGTTTTATCTTCAAAAATATCGAGAATTGAATCTTCATTGATTTGATATTGCGAATTACTAAACTTTAACAATGGTGTCATTGATATTGTTTTTGAATCGAATTGAAAAAGCCCTTGTTCTGTTGCTACAAAATAACCTTTATCATTCTCGTTCATATCCCATATATTAAATAATGGGATTAATAATTTAGGTTTTATGAGGGGATTAATGCCAAAGTTGTTAATATTGAGTTGATATAAACCTTCAACTGTCCCGACTAATAAACCTAGTTGTTCATCAAATTTTAAAAGCTTTGTATTATTTGAATCAATAGATTTTTCCCCGGATATACGATGTTCAACTAATTGTATTCGATTTGTTTTAGTATTAAGCTGATATAAACCTTTAGAAGTTGCTATATATAAAAAATCACCTTTAAACAATAAATCCCTAAAGAAATCTAAATCACTCTCTAAGGAAAAATATACAGTTTGTTCATCTGTTGTTAGATTATACTTTATAAGTTTACGAGATACACCAAGCCACAAGTTACCCTGCTGGTCTTCAATAATAACATCAACCATACTGATTTTTTCATCTGTGGGATTGAGTCTTCCTTTAAAAAGTTGTTTTGTTTCTAACGTATTTGGATTGATTCTAAATAGTCCAGAAAATGCAGTACTGACCCATAACATGCCTTTTGTATCTTTATATAATGTAATAATCGATTCAGAATCAAATATTCCGTTAGGTCCAGGAAATGTGGTAATTTTGTTGCCATCAGAGCGATTTAGCCCTAGTTCTGTGGCTATCCAAATATAGCCTAGATTATCTTGAACTGTTTTTGACACTGAGGTTTGAGATAAGCCCTCATCAGGAGAAATCCTTTGCAATTGTTTACTATATTGAGAAAATACAGTGGAACTAAATGCAAACAATAAAATACTAAATACTAAAAAAAATAATCTTTTCACTAACTTTCCAACTGATGTCTAATTAACCCCCCATCCATGTATAGTATTTAAAACAATAAGCAACATCCTATTTACAATTAGTCATATTATCGTGTTTAACTTTGGAATACGAACAAAATAAACGTCTTTTTTATTGTAGATCAAAAAACAATCAATTGAGGTTTGAAGATTAAAATATTGATTAAGTGGCATAACAATCTGCGAATCACTTTATTTAAATAATATTTTAAGTATAATAAGAATCACTCTCATTATCGGTATCGTTTGTGTGCGGATAACTTAAAATAATAAAGATATTTAGTGAATTTAAAATCAAAAAAACGTGTAAATAAAAAGTCACTCAGCATTGCTCGCACAATTCATATATATGTTTCAATGGCATTATTTTTATTTATGCTATTTTTTGCATTTACTGGCATCACTCTAAATCACCCTCAATGGTTTGATAATAATACAAATAGCAGTAATTTTGTTGAGTCCCCTATTCCTGACTATCTATTACCAAGTCTGCCATTAGATACGAATTGGCAACAAGCGAGTGGCCATTGGCTTAAAAGCCAATGGGGTATTGAGTTTAATCAAATAGAGTTTGGTGAAGATGAAGTAATCGTAGTCCATAAAGGACCTGGAACATATCAAAATATCACGTTAGATTTATTTGACAACATTGCCATCGTTGAAACGCAAAATTATGGCGTGATTGCAGTATTAAATGATTTACATAAAGGTCGGAATTCAGGTCTGGCTTGGCGATTAATTCTAGATATTAGTTCTATTTTAATTATTTTGTTTTCTCTAACTGGCGCCTACTTATTATTACCACAAACTAGAAAGTTAAAAAAATCATTGTTCTATATGACACTTGTTAGCTCTGGTTGCGTTCTAGTTTATATCACTTTAGTTCCATAAATTAAATCGAGATTAAGATGAATAGAAAAACATCACTTGCATGCGTAATGTTATTTACAAGTGCGTTACCCATTTATGCGCAATCTAACCTGTCAGTTTCCTTAACTTTACCTGAGATTACCACTGGGCAATATCATCGTCCCTATACTGCCGTGTGGATTGAAAATAACAAGGGAAAACATGTTAAAACGCTAGCCCTTTGGAGTGAGCCTAAAGGTCAAAAGTGGTTAAAAGATATTCGTCGGTGGTGGCGTAAAATAGGCCGAACAGATTCAAATTGGGTAGATGGTATTTCATCCGCGACTCGACCTGCTGGTACATATGATGTGAACTGGGATTTAACGACTGAAGACCAGCACCCACTTATACAAGGCGATTACACTGTTTTTATCGAAGTTGTAAGAGAGCATGGAGGAAGAAACTTACTTAAACATCGTTTTTCATTAAATAAAGACTTTAAAACAACGCTTAAGCCGACTGCTGAAACTGGACCGATAAAAATACAGTTCAATAAATAATATATAATCATTACTCATAGGAAAACACATGAAAACCAAACAGATTTTAGCGATAGCATCTTCACTATTTGTTGCTTCATTTATAACTAATAGCGTAAGCGCGCACGATCGCTGGATCCTACCAAATGAATTTAATGCTTCAGCCCAGAGCTCAAAAGGGGTATGGATCACCTCTGATGTTACTGCTGGAAATCAAGTTTTTGTATTTGATAAACCGTTTGGCTCTGAAGATATTGAAATTATTACTCCCAAAGGCGCAACAGAATATCCTTCTTCGAGTTACCGTGGTGGACGTAAATCAGTATTTGATTATCAATTATTACAATCTGGTACTTATCGTTTTCAAAAAGAAGTTGCTGCTAAGTATTATTCACAATATAAAGTAAAAGGAGCTGATAAACCTGTACGTACTCGCACAGATAAACTCACAACACAATCTATGATGCCACAAGGTGCTTATGATTTAAATGGTGCCTTGTATTTCTCTCGCGTTGAAACTTATGTCACATTAAACAAACCAAATAATACAGCGTTTAAACCAACAGGTGAATATTTAGAGCTATTACCTGTCACCCACCCAGCTGATATTATCGAAAATAATGAAACTGAATTTAAGTTCCTTTTTAAGGGTAAGCCAGTTAAAAATGTTGAAGTATCAGTAGTCAGAGAAGGTACTTTATATCGTAATTCTATTGAGGCAATTGAAGTAAAATCGAATAGCCACGGAATAATTAAATTTACCCCTCCCAAAGCTGGACGTTATTTGTTACATGCAACATATGAAAAAGCGCTAAAAGATAATAAGCTAGCGGATAAAATGGTGAATGCAATTTTCTTAACTTTTGAAGCAGGTTTAGAGTAACTATTAAAGGGCTTATTCCATATTGGTTTAAGTCCTTTAATGAAAGTAATGCCTTATTGATTAAAACTCCGCCAAGCAACAAAAAAACTACCCATATTATATATATAAATGAGGCAAAACCTTCAGTTAACGATTAAAATAAAACTACGACATTATCATGAGTAATCTATGTTTTATTATAAATCACTGTTTTATTTTTTTTCTATATTGTTTTTATCCAGCTTAATCGGCTGTGCTTCAAATCCCCAATATCAAAACTTAACACAATCTTATCTATTACAAGACGAAGTAAATAACATCGATGGGCTCGATAATCCAAGAGTTGCTAAACTAAATAATAACGAAACACAGCTTTTTGTTGTGAGTGCTGATGATGATTCACTCACTATTTTTGATGTTTCTAATGACTTCAGTTTATCGTTATCACAAGTATTTAAAAATGATCAGAATATAACAGGTTTACGGGGAGCAAATAAAGTTGCTATCTCTAAAGATAATCAATTTGCATATGTAGTCAGTTTTTATGATAGCGCCTTGGTTATATTTAAAAAAGGACTCGATGGTAAGTTTCATTATCAACATACTTATTCGGACAAAATAAAATGGTGGGAATATAAAGGTAAACCTATCGCCTCCTCACTACAAAAGTTAGCTTTATTAGGCGCATATGATATAGAAATAAACCATGCTTCAAATCAATTATATATCGCAAGTTCAGTAAGTAATGCAATCAGTATTTTTAATATTAATAAAGATGGTTTTCCTATTTTCTCACATGCCGTTCGTGATACTGATAATATAAACTTTGGTTTACAAGGTTCTGTTGATGTTTTACTTTCGCCTAATAATTCTAAATTATTTACAGCTGGATATAATGAAGATGCTATTAATGTCTTTTATAAAAGAGATAAACTTAACTTTAGTTTAGGGCAAAGTCTTGTAAATAACTCTAATGGCGTTAAAAATCTCGAAAATCCACAAAGTATGGCGATTTCCGATGACGGGTTACATTTATATGTTGCATGTGGAAAAGGCGCTATTGTGGTATTTAATCAAAATTCAAAAGGCCAGTTTGAATTTTTACAATCGATTACTAATGTGGGGCAGCCCGTATTAGCAGGTGCGGGAAGTATTACAATTAGTCCAGATAATCAGACTCTGTTTGTAGCTGCTGAAACAGGTAATGCAATTTCAATTTTTTCTAAAAATATTGATGGTACTCTTGACTTTAAAACAGCTATAACCAATAACAATTTTAATAAAGAATTCAATAAAGACTCTTTATTAGGCGCCTCTTCAGTAAACATCTCGGCTGATGGCAAGCATTTATTGGTAACTGCAGGTAAAGGGAATTCTCTGAGTATTTTTGAAATAAAATAAATGCTAAATACAATTTTTTTGTTTATGAATAGACCTTTAATAAACTTTTAAGCTAGGATTATATAGAAATCATAAAAAAGGACTGTCTTTGTTCAAATATATTTTGATTGTCTTACTATTTGTTAACTTGATATGTATTGGATCTTTAAAAGCTAAAGATAAGCCTGAGATCATATGGTTAATAGAAGATAGTAAAGAAAATTCAACCATAGGTACTCCACTTGCTACAAATACCTCAACTTCAACTTACACCGAAGATTTGATTTTATCTGGACTCACAAACTATAAAATTGAATTACAAAGAGTCTCGATGAAGCGAATTGATGCCCAATTAAAGAGTACACGTAATGCTTGTGTTGCTAGTAGGATTAAAACAAAAAAAAGAGAAACTTACTCAATTTATTCTTCACCTCAAAATATATATCTAAGCCATAAAATTTATCGATTAGCGAACGAAAAACCACTTTCTCCTAATGTATTCAATGAAAATGGTGATATTAAATCACTCTATGCTTTATTTTCTCACTATCAAGATAAAACGTTAGCTATTGCTGATGCTGTTTCTTATGGTTTACTTTTGGATGAGCAAATTGCACATTTGAAGCCTAAAACATTATATAACCGTGGAGGTGGGCGTCGGATCCTGGCAATTAATGAAATGCTATTTAAAAGCCGAGTTGATTTTATACTATATTATCCTACCGAAATAAATATATTGACTCCTAAGTCAAAAAAATTAGAAAGTTACCACATTGCTGGCTCAGAACCTTTTATTTTAGGATATTTCACCTGTTCAAAAAGTAAACTAGGAGAGCAAGTAATATTAGATATTAATAAATTACTGTCTTCAGCTTATTTAAGTAAAGCTTTTTATCATGCACATTCACGTTGGTTGTTACCTTCAGATATCCAAAAGCTTAACCGTTATTATATTAAAATTTTTGGAAAACACAGTTTCATAAAGTAAATATATATTAATTTCAATAATACTGTTTATAAACTACCTTCTTATTGAGACCTATGTCATTACCTGTTTTAAAAATCGTAAAAAATAAATGAATTTGTTATTTACGGAGTATCATACATGGTTACTGATTCTGAAAAAGTAAAAGACCAAATCTCTGTTGTGGTCGTAGAAGACTCTAAATCTGTACGCTCTTTAATCGTGCATCTATTAAAGCTCAAAGGATTAATTGTAAAAGGATTTGAGTTTCCTGAAGAAGCTTTTGAGTACATTAACCAAAACCCTCCCCATATTTTAATAACTGATTTTAATATGCCAATTATAAATGGCCTTGAATTAGTACGTATGTGTAAAAATAAAAATATTAAAGTAAGAACTATTTTAGTAACAAGTTTTGGCGATAAAGAAACTTTATTAAATGCGATACATGCACAAATCGATGCTTTTGTAGAAAAACCTTTTGATACTACTAATTTTTATTTGGCATTAGATAAAGTCATTGAACTAATACAAATTGAACTAGATAATGAAGCGTTAATTGAAGAATTATCACTTAAAAATCATGAGTTAAATCAACAGACACTGAAACTCACGTCTATTTTTAGTGGTATTAATGAAGCTATTTTATTATTGAGTGAAAGCGGAAAAATCGAATATTTAAATGACATTTGTTTTACTTACTTTAATCGACAATCTGATGATTTAATTAACTTCAATATAAATAAACTCTTACCCATAGAAAATGTGAGTGAGGTATTTACAGATGAACAAGGTGAGTTTGAAGTAAATTATACACATGAATTAGGTCACTCTTTAATTTTAAACTGTAAATATTCAAAGTTTAATATTTTAAACGAAACTAAATATGTAGTATGCCTTTCGGATATTAGTTCATTAAGGCATAGACAAGAATTTTTACAAGAAAAAAGCGATATTTTAGAAGCAAAAGTCATGCAAAGAACTAAAGATCTTACATTCGCAAAAGAAGAAGCGGAGCGTGCTAATGCAATTAAATCAGAGTTTTTAGCTAATATGTCGCATGAATTAAGAACACCGATGCACGCAATGATATCATTTACACATCTGATTTTAAAAAAATGCAGTTTAATTACAGATAGCCAAATACAAAAAAAAATCCACGAATTTGCATCCAGTATAGAGCTCAGTGGCGAGCGTTTGCTTGTATTACTTAATAACTTATTAGACATGGCAAAACTTGAAAGTGGGCAATCTAATTTTAATCCTCAAGAGCAAGGAATAACAAAACTATTAGCACAAGGTGTTGATGAGCTGAATATGTTAGCAGCAGACAAATATATAACGATAAATTTAAAAAATGATATCAATATAGACGCTTGGTTTGACTATACTTTAACTTTACAGGTATTAATAAACTTACTTTCAAATGCAATAAAATTTAGCCCTGAAAATAGTACAATTAATATTACTGTTTATAACAGTGTTCAAAAAATTGGTTACAGGGATACTGATCTAGAAATCGAAGTACTTAATGTTTGTGTATCGGATAAGGGAGTCGGTATCCCTGAAAGTGAATTAGAAATGATATTTGATAAATTTTCACAATCCACAACAACTAAAACAGGCGCCGGTGGTACTGGACTTGGTCTATCTATTTGTAAAGAAATACTAATGCTCCACCGAGGCGATATATACGCAGAGAACAACTTAGGTGTAGGTGCAAAATTCACATTTTATATTCCTATCCAAAAACCAAAGTGGTGTGATAGATGAAAAACCAAATAACAAAATTATTAGTTGTAGATGACGAGCCTTTAAACATCACTATTATGCATGAATATTTAGATGAAGTTTATTCTAATATAGAATACGCTACTGACGGTTTAGAATGTTTAGAAAAGCTTGATACATATATTCCTGATATTATATTACTCGATGTCAGCATGCCTGGCATGGATGGTTATCAAGTATGTGAACAAATAAAAAACAATCCAAAACTATGTGACATTACAATTATATTTGTATCAGCAAGAGCTACTCCAGAAGAGCGTTTATCTGGTTTTAAAGCTGGCGGAGAAGATTACATAGTAAAACCATATAAAGAGGAAGAATTATTATTAAAAATTGCTAAAACAATAGATTATCATGATAAATTAATCTGTTTGAATAATGACCTAGATGATGCACAGAATGTTGCATTTGAAGCTATGACAAGTAGTTCTGAAATGGGGTTTGTTACGCAATTTTTAGAGCAACTTTTTGAATTAGCTAATGCAAAATTAATAATGGACGCAACACTCAGTTTTGCCAAAATATTTAACTTAGCTATTTGTATACGTGCTAAAGAGTGCGATGAATATAACTTTTGTTCTCATCAAACATGTATTTCACCTTTAGAAAAAGAAGTCATTGAATTATTACAAAATTCAGGGCGTATCTATAAATTTGATAATAGAATTCAATTTAACTTTAGCCATATTAATGTTCTAGTTAAAAATATGCCTATTAAAGATGAAAACAGATATGGTCGTTTAACTGATATTATTCCGATTGCATTAAGTGGTGCTAATAACGCATTAAAAACACTGTATTATAAAGAGACTGCAAAAGATAAACACGCCATAGAAGAGTTGGTATCAAACATTCATAACATTACGCATAATGTTGTTAATAATATTGATACAGTGAAATCTGAAGTCAACGGTGCACTAGAATTACTTCATGAAACATTAGAAAAAAATATTCCTTTTATGGGCCTAGAAGATGATCAAGAATCGCTTATTTCTAATACCACAGATAACGTCATTGTTTCGATTAATAAAACACTAGAGTCTTTAGAAATAATCAATTCTCAAATGAATTTAATTAAAACGGATAGTGAAAAATTTAAAAAATAAAATGGCGACAAAAATGCCGCCATAATTAGGCGCTTTAAAAACGTTCAGCTTATATATTTAAAACGTAAAACGCATATTAGCCGAAAATGAACGCCCAGCTTCAGTAAAGTGGCCCAGTTCATCACCATCACTGTGCCCTGCTACCTTGGAGAAACGCACATATTCTTTATCAAGTAGATTATTAACAGCAAAATTAACTCTAATTTTGTCACTTAATTGATAATTAATGAACCAGTCGATAGAAGTATATCCAGCAAGTTCATTCTCACCTTCATTTACTTTTCTCATACTATCAGCCCAATTAGCAATAAGTTCAGTTGACCAATAATCACTGTCATAACTAAAACCTACATTACCTGATAATGGACTTATGCTCTGGATATAATCACCTGTTTTTTCATCTTTTCCATCTTGGTATGATGCATTGACAAACAATGTAATATTATCATCAAATAGATAATTTACGCCTAATTCAATTCCTTTAATCGTTACAGCATCAATATTTTGATATTGATAAACTAAAACATCACTTGATTGACCCGAATGAGGATTAATACTGGTTTCAATATCAATCAATTCTGTTGAAAGAAAATCTTCAAATTCATCATAGAAAACAGCACCATTTATAATAAAGTCTCCAGCATGACCTCTTAAACCCAGTTCATAACTTTCACTTGTTTCAGGAGATAAGTCGTCATCAGCTGGTATAATTTTATAACCATACATGGAATTATCATGATCAATATAAGCTAAATCATACGCTGGCACTTTAAAACCCTGACCATATTGCGCAAAAAATGACATTGTTTCAGCTATTTTATAAAGCGATCCCAAATTAAAAGATAAATTAGTCTCATCATATTTTTTATAACTTTCACCGTCTTCTTTTATAGCATTAATAGGATCCATTTTATAAGTATCATAACGCACACCAGGTGTGATCACTAAATCACCATCCATTAATGACATTTCATCATTTAAAAAGATACCAGCTCTTTCTACTTTAGTTTTAGGAAATTTTTCAAGAGAAATTGGGTAGCCATGTTTAGGTACACCTTCAACGGAATATAATTTAAACTCTGTACGAAGTGATTCTGACTGTTCTATATCTAGGCCATATCCTATTGTATGTTCCGAATTGATTTCTAAGCTAGCATTAGATAAAAGCCCTATTGTATCTTGTTGGTAAACTGAGTTTTTCCACATATCTCTAATTTCAACTAACGGATACCCATAATTAGCATCAATGTCGATTTTCCCATATTCAAAATCTTTTTGTTCTGTAAAGTTTTTATATACAGATAGGTTTAGAAGATCATAAAATTTTGTTGAGGTTTCACTATGGTACTGTAATTGAAAAGAACGATTATTTCTTTCGCTATCATTGCTTTCTTGTGTAATATCGTAACCTTCAAGTCCTCTGAAGTTACCTAGTAAACCTTCTGCGATATCTCCACTTACATCTTGTTGCCAAATATCTACACTAAATCCAAAATAATCATGGGCATTGATATTATATTTACCTTTATAAAAAACACTTTTCGACTCAATAGAGAGTTCAACTTTAGTATCATCAAAATTTTGCTGCTCTTCACCATCTCTTATAGTCAGATTCAAAACATGTTCAAATTTATCCGCTTGATATGCAAATGTGGTCGCAATATTTTTTTGGTTACCATCTGTATTACCACCAATACGAATATTAGTTGCAAAATTTTCACCATCCTGAAGGTAATCACTTGCATCTTTAGTAGTAAATACCACAATGCCACCTAATGCATCAGAGCCATATAATGATGATGCAGCGCCTTTAGCAACTTCAACTTGCTTAAGAGTATCGGTATCAATAAAACCACGACCTACGATATCGTTCAAACCATCGGCACCATATCCTTCATTCATACGCATGCCATCTTTTATCATTAATATACGATCACCACCCATACCGCGTACAACGAAGTTTTGTGCTCCTCCTGATGTTCCTGTAACTTCGACGCTTGGGTCATATTTAAACAGTTGATTCATATCACTAATGACTTGCCTTTCAATATCATCACTTGTAACAACAGAAATACTACCAGCAACATCTTTTAATGGCTTTTCTGTTCTTGTGCCACTTATCACAATTGTCTCAAATACATCTTTAGTATTTTGTACTTGTTTTTCTTGTGCGTAAGACGTTGATGATAATAATGCAGTTGTCACT
>Ga0209292_1004115_pt1 | contig 15595 bp, 10 predicted proteins | sample GOMGulsemesocosm_2_FD_184634 | JGI IMG/M metagenome (GOLD analysis project Ga0209292, IMG submission 184634) | Methane-oxidizing microbial communities from mesocosms in the Gulf of Mexico - GOM9C Gulf of Mexico (SPAdes) (version 2) | ecosystem: Environmental > Aquatic > Marine > Cold seeps... | reverse complement strand
GCAGCTACCTCGTTAACTGCCATCGCTGCAGAAGTACCAGCCGGTGTGAAGCTTGCTAAAACACAAGAAATTGTTCGTGGTAACGGTACTGAGGTGGCGTCACTTGACCCACATAAAACCGAAGGTGTACCTGAGTCGCACGTTATTCGTGACTTAATGGAAGGCTTGGTAAACCAAGACGCGAACGGTAAAACGATTCCGGGCGTGGCTGAAAGCTGGGAAACAACTGATAATAAAACCTTTACTTTCCACCTACGTAAAAATGCGAAATGGTCTAACGGCGACCCTGTTACCGCGCATGATTTCGAGTACAGCTTTAAACGCGTAGTGGATCCAGCAACTGCAGCACCTTATGCATGGTATATGGAAATGACTACCATGATTAATGCATCAGACATTATTGCTGGTAAAAAAGATAAAGATTCATTGGGTATTAAAGCATTAGACGATTACACCCTCGAAATTAAATTAGAAAGTGCAGTACCGTACTTCGTGATGATGATGGGCCACACAACAGTAAAACCAGTACATCAAGCGACAGTAGAAAAATACGGTGATAAGTGGACTCGTCCAGATAACTTCGTTGGTAACGGTGCTTATACTGTAGACCAGTGGGTTGTAAACGAACGTATTAGCTTAAAACGAAATAAGCAATATTGGGATGATTCGAAAACTGTTATCAATAAAGTAACCTTCCTACCGATTGAAAACCAAGTAGCAGAAATGAATCGCTTCTTGTCGGGCGAAATTGATATCACTTATGAACTACCAAACGAACATTTCCGTCGTTTGCAGAAAGAACATAAAGAAGACGTATCGATCACTGGTAACTTATGTACTTACTACTATGCGTTCAATACTGAAAAAGCACCATTTAACGATGTACGTGTACGTAAAGCATTATCATATGCAATCGATCGCGACATCATTACTAAAGCGTTATTAGGTCAAGGTCAAAAGAATGCGTATGCATTTACACCTGAGATCATTTCTGGTTTCACCCCTGAACTACCTGATTATGCAAAATTAACGCAGAAACAGCGTATCGAAAAAGCGAAATCATTGTTGGCAGAAGCTGGCTTTGATAAGTCAAACCCACTGTCGTTCAACCTGTTATATAACACCAGTGAAAACCACAAGAAAAACGCCATTGCGATCACGTCTATGTGGAAAAAATCATTGGGTATTAACGTGACATTAGAAAACCAAGAGTGGAAATCGTTCTTGGATACTAAGCGTCAAGGTAACTTCGATGTGACTCGTGCGGGTTGGTGTGGTGATTACAACGAACCATCAACGTTCCTATCATTAATGCAAAGCACAAACTCTTCAAATGACGCGCACTATAAGAGCAAATCATATGACGAGCTAATGCAACAAGCCCTTGCGACAACCAGTGATGAAGCACGTAACGAGATCTACCTAAAAGCAGAATCGCTACTGGCTAAAGACATGCCTATCGCACCTATTTATCAATATGTTAAAGCGCGTTTGTTAAACCCTCTTGTCGGCGGTTACCCAACAAACAATGCTGAAGAGCAAATCTTCACGAAAGATCTTTATATCATTGCGAACTAATCGCACTTTAACGATATAGTCTTTCTTCATATTGAATTGATCAACGGCAGTGTTCACCCTGAGCACTGTCATTGGTCTTACACTTTTTTTGGTGTAAATAGGACATTAATTTATGTTTAAATTTATTATCAAGCGTATTTTTGAATCTATCCCAACCATGTTGGTTTTGATCACGCTGTCATTCTTCCTTATGCGTTTTGCCCCGGGTAACCCGTTTTCGAGCGAGCGCGCTTTGCCACCCGAAGTGATGGCCAACATTAATGCGAAGTATGGTTTAGATAAGCCCGTACTTGAGCAATACACGACGTATCTTACTAATATCATCCAAGGTGATTTAGGGCCTTCTTTTAAATATAAAGATTTTACGGTAAATGAATTGGTTGGCGCTGCATTACCTGTATCCGCTAAGATTGGTTTTTTTGCTTTTGTACTTACGCTTATCCTCGGTGTATTTATTGGTACCATGGCCGCATTACGGCAAAATACTTGGTTTGATTACACCATCATGTCCACCGCGATGATCGGGGTGGTGATGCCCTCATTTGTACTCGCACCCGCATTGATTTACCTGTTCTCAATTAACTTAGGCTGGTTACCGGCTGGTGGTTGGAATGGCGGTACCTGGATGTACATGATCTTACCTGTTGCTGCTATGTCGATGTTATATATTGCAACATTTGCCCGTATTACCCGTGGCAGTATGATTGAAGTGATGAACAGTAACTTTATCCGCACAGCGCGTTCGAAAGGGTTAAGTAAGCCACATATCGTTATCAAGCATGCCTTAAAACCTGCGATGTTACCGGTTGTTTCCTATATGGGCCCTGCATTCGTGGGCATTATTACTGGTTCGGTAGTGATTGAAACCATCTTTGGTTTACCAGGTATTGGTAAGTTGTTTGTTAACGCCGCGTTTAACCGTGATTACTCCCTAGTGATGGGTATTACCATTTTGATTGGTTTCTTATTCATCTTATTTAATGCAGTCGTTGATATTTTGCTTGCTTATATCGATCCGAAAATTCGCTACTAAGGGACTAGGTATGTTATCTAAAACAGACAAAGTAGAAGCGTTAAACAACTTCTCGACAAATTTAGAAATTGAAGGCCGCAGTTTGTGGCAAGATGCCCGCATTCGTTTTATGCGTAATAAAGCGGCAATGATCAGCTTGTGTATTTTATTTCTGATCACCTTGTCGGTTATTTTTGTACCTATGCTAAGCCAGCATGCCTTTGACGATACTGATTGGTATGCATTGCATCAGGGACCTTCGGCAGAGCATTGGTTTGGCACTGATAGTTTAGGACGTGACCTGTTTGTACGTACCTTTATCGGTGGTCGTATTTCGATGATGGTTGGTGTGATGGGCGCATTTGTTGCTGTGCTTATTGGTACTTTATACGGTGCTGCATCGGGTTTTATCGGCGGTAAAACTGACCGTGTGATGATGCGTATTCTAGAGATTCTTTATGCAATTCCATTCATGTTCTTGGTGATTGTATTAGTGACCTTTTTTGGTCGTGACATTATCTTAATTTTTGTGGCAATTGGTGCGATTGCGTGGTTAGACATGGCGCGTATTGTGCGTGGTCAAACGCTAAGTTTACGTAATAAAGAGTTTATTGAAGCGGCGCGAGTGTGTGGCGTGAGTCAATGGGGCATTATTACCCGTCATATCGTACCTAATGTATTGGGTATTGTAGCGGTGTACTCAACGCTGTTGATCCCAAGCATGATCTTAACGGAATCATTCTTAAGTTTCCTTGGTCTTGGTGTGCAAGAGCCAATGACCAGTTGGGGTGCCTTATTACAAGAAGGTGCACAAACAATGGAAATTGCGATTTGGCAATTAGCATTCCCAGCTGCATTTATGGTGTTGACGTTATTTTGCTTTAACTATGTTGGTGATGGTCTGCGTGATGCGTTGGATCCAAAAGACAGATAGTTAATAAATAGAGTGGCTTAAAGTGAGCAGGAAGTAATTTAAGTCATTCTAACGTGAACATAGTTCGCTGATTACATAGTTAGTTACATATAAAGCTAGCACTAGAACAAGATTAAGGATGTCACATGAGTTTATTAGATGTTACCGACCTACGCGTTGAATTTAGCACCCAAGACGGGACTGTAACCGCGGTTAATGATTTAAATTTTTCCCTCAATCCTGGTGAAACACTGGGCATTGTAGGCGAGTCTGGTTCAGGTAAATCACAAACCGTATTTGCGATCATGGGATTGCTCGCGAAAAACGGAATTATCTCTGGTAGTGCTAAGTTCGAAGGTAAAGAGATCTTAAATTTACCAGAAAAAGAGCTTAACCATGTTCGAGCAGAACAAATCGCCATGATCTTCCAAGACCCAATGACCTCACTCAACCCGTATATGAAGGTGAGTGAACAAATGATGGAAGTACTGATCTTACATAAAGGCATGAGTAAGAAAGAAGCCTTTGAAGAATCAGTATTTATGCTCGAAGCGGTGAAGATCCCTGAAGCGCGTATCCGTATTAATATGTACCCACATGAGTTTTCGGGTGGTATGCGTCAACGTGTGATGATTGCAATGGCGTTGTTATGCCGTCCTAAATTGCTTATTGCAGATGAACCAACAACGGCATTGGATGTAACAATTCAAGCACAGATCATGCAGTTGTTGAATGAACTAAAAGAGAAATTCAATACAGCTATTATTATGATCACCCATGATTTAGGTGTAGTTGCAGGTAGTTGTGACAAGGTATTAGTGATGTATGCGGGTCGTACTATGGAGTATGGCAAGGTAAATGATATCTTCTATACCCCAAGCCACCCTTATACCGAAGGCTTGCTTAAATCTATTCCACGTTTAGATACGGAAGGTGATATTTTACCAACCATTCCGGGTAATCCACCTAATTTGTTGTCATTGCCAAAAGGCTGTGCATACCAAGAACGCTGTCATCGCGCACAAGAAAACTGTCAACAAGAACAACCACAATTAATTCCGTTTGCTGGCGACCGTTTACGTGCCTGCTTCTCAGATCAGGGGACATGGTAATGACTGATATAGCCAAGAAAAACCTATTGTTAGAAGTGAATGATCTTAAGGTTCAATTTGATATTCCGTCGAAGTCGTTATGGCCTTGGGCGGCACCAAGCAAGCTGAAAGCCGTTGATGGTGTTAGCATCAAATTATATGAAGGCGAAACGCTGGGCGTTGTAGGGGAATCGGGTTGTGGTAAATCAACGTTTGCCCGTGCCTTAATTGGACTCGTGCCGGCCGCTGCCGGTAACGTAGTTTGGTTAGGTCAAGATCTAACGCGGTTACCACACGAAGCAATGCGTGAAAAGCGTAAAGAAATTCAAATGATTTTCCAAGATCCGCTAGCATCATTAAACCCGCGTATGACGGTGGGTGATATTATTGCTGAGCCGCTGCGAACTTTCTTTCCACGACTCTCTAAAGTGGAAGTGAAAGAACAGGTGAAGGACATGATGACGAAGGTAGGTTTACTACCGAACGTGATTAACCGTTACCCACATGAGTTCTCTGGTGGTCAGTGCCAGCGTATTGGTATTGCTCGTGCTCTTATCTTAAAACCTAAGATGATCATTTGTGATGAACCGGTATCGGCGTTGGATGTATCGATTCAAGCGCAGGTAGTGAACTTATTACAATCACTGCAGAAAGAGCTAGGCTTAAGCCTGATTTTTATTGCCCATGATTTATCGATTGTGAAACATATCTCTGATCGCGTATTAGTGATGTACCTTGGTAATGCGGTAGAACTGGGTGAGTCAAAAGCTTTGTTTGCAGAACCGAAACATCCGTATACCAAAGCCTTGATGTCTGCTGTGCCAATTCCAGATCCGATACTTGAGCGCAATAAAAAAATTGAAATGCTAGAAGGTGATTTACCGTCACCGTTAAACCCACCATCAGGCTGTGTATTCCGTACGCGTTGTCCTGTTGCTAAAGCAAGTTGTGCAGAGACTAAACCGACGTTAATCGGTGATGAAGAGCATGCTGTATCTTGTTTAATGGTTGCTTAATCGAAAGCATTGATAGCTGTTTGATAGATAGGTTATCGATATATAAAATTATTTGATGTAAGAACGTAGATATTAAAAAAGGCGAATAAACTGATGTTTATTCGCCTTTTTTTACGTTGTTTTTAATGATTCGTTATTTTTGAATCAAACAACAATGGCTTATTTTGCTTTACGACGTAGGAAACCTAAGCCAAGTAAAGACAGTACGCCAAAGATACTGAATGAGCCACCTGAGTTGTCTGATGGTGGGATTACAATCTCAGGAGTTAGTGAGTCTTGTTTAGCAACTTCAATTTCTAGTGAAACACTAGAACCTGAAACAATAGAGCTTGTTGCTGCAGAGCTAAGAACTGCTGGAGTTGTACGTTCGAGCTGCATCGTGGCACGGTATAGACTTGCCTCAACACCATAAACTTCTAGTTTAACAAATGATAAGTCGTCAGCAGTTAACGTTACACGTGGCAATATAACATCACTCATATCAACATTATCACTACCACGTAATGGTGTCAGTGTAATCGTTGCAATATCGCCTTCTTGAGCATTAGCTGCCGCAGGGATGCTGTAAGGAACGCTAATTAAACCGCTTGTAATTGCAACATGAACAGCTTGGCCGTCAGTTTCAGCATATTTATAACTTAGAGACATGATTGCAGAGTCGTGATCTGAAGAGCGGTATGCGCTATCAGCATAAAAGTCTTCTGCACCAGTGTCACCTTTGTAGTCAATATTGTAATCATACAATGGTGATTCAGCAGCGTTAATATGCCAATCAGTAGCATCAATTAAGCGGTTACTGAGTGATGAGCTGATTAACAGGTGATCCAGTGAACCAATCTCATCATTATATGAATAGCTCCAGCTTGATTTACCTTTTTCGGCATCTTTTTCGCTTACAGCATTAATATAACCATAGGTTTTGGTTACAGTAACCGGATTACCCGCATCGTTAAACTGTGGTGTTTTACCAATAAAAGTATCGCGAGCAGTGGTGAGTGTTTTACCTGTGGTATTTTTAGTTAACACTAACATTGGATCTTCTAGTGCATATGAATTCATATCACCAACGATCACGGTATCACCGCCTATTTTAGCTAGTTCTTCACCAAGTTGCACAGCTGCCGCTACACGGAAGTTTTCACAAGCGCCTTGGAAGTCAGCGTCTGGTGCATCATCTTTCCATACATCAACAACATTACCGTCGTAGTCCTTAAACTCGGTATCAGCCCATTCTTCCCAGCATGTCGAGCCTTTCGATTTAAGGTGATTAACTGCAACTGTTAATCGCTTACCGGTTTGGTTAACAATGAAAGTACCTGCTAATGTATCACGTTGGTAATTATCACCACTTTCTAATACTGAACCGTTACCGTCTTTAACTACAATGTTATTATCATTGACTATTACAGGTGCATGTTGCTGTGGCATCGGGATCACTTTCGTGCTCTCTAAGCTCACTTTAGCTGGGCGATATAAAAGACCTGTGCTGATTGAATCAGTACCGAGTGAATCTTGTTCATCAAGAACAGTGTCGCCGTTTTTGTCATAACCAATAAATACATAACGTTTACTGGTTGAATATTTACTATCAATATCTTTTGGATCGTTGTCATCATAGTCTACGTTAATCGCAGCGACTAATTCTGCAATAGCACCTGCATCACTATAACCATTGTTTTCGATTTCCATTAAACCAACGATATCAGCATCTAGTCCGCGAATAGCGCTTACCAGTTTCGCTTTTTGACGTTCGTACTCTGCGATGCTATCTGCACCACGGTTATCACCGTGTTGATTTGCTGAGCCACCAAAAGGTGAGTTAAATAGGTTTAATAAGTTTTGAGTGCCGACTTTAATTGCAAAACTATCGTCAGTAGTGTCTGCACTCAAGTCTGGAGACGTTTTTCGAGCAGTATTATGCTTAAAATTACCTTTATCGACTTCATTTGTTACAACTAAAGTAAAGTCACCGAAACTATGAGAAATAACACCTTCCATATCGGTGACGCTATCATCAATTCGAATATAGTTATCTTCAGCATCAGTATGGAATGTTGGATAGTAAGGGATTCTGCCATCGTCAGCTTTAACTGCACTGTCAACGATTAAACGGAAGTCATCATTTTCATACATTGCTTTGAGTGCTTCTGTACTACCCGCGATGTTTTCCTGGTTCGGTTGCATATTCGGGCGTTTGTAAGAGAACACCATGTTATTGCGGAAGGTATCAAAGTTAAAACTAATTGTTTTTGATACGCGCATATCTTGTTTGCCAGATTCATTCGGATCCATATCGTCCGGTAAATTAACTAGCATACCTTCATAACGTTCTAGCGTTGTATCAAAAGAAAAACCATATTCATCTTTATCTGACTCAATAATTTCAATATCGACAGCTATTGGTTCTGCTTCATTGCTTTTAACATGAATTTCTTTTTGGCTAGTCAGTTTGGTTAGACCATAATCTTCAACAACGATACCTTGCAGACAAACTTTATCACCTTTAATTAAGCTGTCCGTGTTTTCATTTGTAGTAACAAATAAACCATCAGACGTTAATGGATTATTATCTGTTTCCTGAGCTAAGAAAATACCTTTAACAGGATAAGTTGCGACGTGACTGATTATCGCTTCTACAACAACTTTTTCGCCTTGAATTGGTGATGTATTTCCTTCGCCTTGGATTGCTTGAATTGTTGTTCTAGCTTCACTATCTAAACATTCAAATGGAATATATGCTTCAGGAAGAGAGTTAATGCCAAGGTCATCGAAAGTATTATTTACATGCGCAATCCAATCTGTTTTTACATAAACAGATTGCTGGGTAGGGTTGCTACCATCTTCTTGTTTACTACGTCTCATAGTGACATCGGTTAAACCGGGATCTTTGTCTATATCACCTATGATATCTAAAATTTGTGTTGGCGGTTTTAGTGAATCACTCATGTCTACAATAGCAACAGCATCATTGCCAGTAAATTTCATACTGCTACTAGTGATAACTCGAGCACCATTACTTTCCGCTGCATCTTTAACATCACTTCCGTAGCTCGCATGTGGAGGTGCAATAACTACAATTGTTTCACCTGCGCCAATAGTTGTCCCTGTTAACACGTTCCCCCCATCTTGATGGCTTATCTTTCCCCAATCTTTATCTTCTCCGGGAGGATTTGTATAGTAGGCTAAACCTTCATTATCAGTGAAGGTGAAGCCGTCAGTGCCCGTGTTGGTAATTTCAATCGCACGATTTTGGGTATATTGACCCTCTACATACTCAGTAATCAAAATATCGGTTAATGCCGCCTGTGCACCCGCGGATAAAACACTGCCTATCGCGAGAGCTAATAATTTCTTTTTCATAATGTACCTTAAAATTCGTTAACTGGTTCTTACATCGAAGTGATGGGAATGCTAGAAATAAACACGGCCGTAAGCGTAAGCATCTTGTGCAGCCTCGCCAACGTTACCTTCAATAGCAAAAACTACAGAGCTAGAAGGACGGAAGTTCACACCAATCGTGCCCCAAGTACGTTCGTTACCCCAAGAGTATGGAGTCGCGCCATTTTCAGCATTGTCGATAGCCCATTGCTCATATTCTTCGAAGTTATAAGAACCAGTTACTTCCCATTTTGCAGATAGCTTGTAACGAGCAGAAACTAAAGCACCTTTGTTTTGGAATGTTTGGTAATCATTATATACAGTTACATCGTTATCAGAGTTAGTTGGGTCAATAACAAGATTAGTTTTGTTTTGAGCTATATCTTCATCTTCGATATACGCATTAACACCAAATGACAGTTTATCGTTGACGTTATAACGCGCGCCAAAACCCAATAAGATCTGTTCTCCGTATTTAGATTCACCCGCAGAACCCGCGCGTTGTTCTACACCAATAACGGCAGAAATAGTCTTGCCAAAGTAACCAACATAACCATTTACGATGTCACCTAATGCAGAACCTGATGATGATTCACCTTGGTAAGAATAAGACACCCCTAATTTGAAGCTTTTGATTTTACCTTCATATTTAACAGTGTTTTCTTGGTCGCCAGCTTCACCTGTTTCAACTGTTGTATCGAACGTGAAGTCACCGTATTTATCGTAATCATCAAATGCAGTATCAGTTAAGCCCACTTCGATTGCGTGATTTTCTGCGATGTTATAACCAATAAATAATTTATCGATTGCTAATACCATATCGCCAGAGCCATAAGCCCAGTTCTCACGTTCATAATCCAGTTCTACACGGTAGTAAACTTCTTGATAAGTCCCTTTTACACCGATAGTAGCAAAACTATCATCGATATAGCTTGTATCTGTACCGTAGCCATTTTTATTTTCATTTAGCGGTGATTCAACGAATTCACCGTATTCATAATCAGGATTGAAATGACCACCAACGCCAACTTCACCGTATAGTTTTATTACGTCACCGTTGTCGTTATCGTAGATAGTGACAGCTTGAACCGCAGTACCTACAAATAAAGAAGAGAGTGCTATTGCAAGAGCAGTTTTCTTTAACATGTGTTTTATCTCTGTAAGGGTTGACCGCACATCAACTGTGCGGTTTTATTTTAAAATTAATTTATTATTTTTATATTAAAGGTGCGTAATTTCACCTTTAGGTGCAAAGTCATCGACGTTTATCGGTGAGTTTGCTTGGATGTAATCTTTTAGTACTTCGGCATCCACATAACCCGTATTTACAAATGCAGGGTGCGCAGTGATGTTTGGATAACCGTCTCCGCCAGCGGCATTAAATGATGGGATGGTGAAGCGGTAGGTTGCTGCTGAATCAAGTTGTTTACCCGCGATAGCAACGTTAGTCACTTTATCACTCGCCACTGTCATCGAAATACCAACGAACTGTGCATAAGCACCTGAATCTCGGGTCTTAGTGCCCACTACATTGAGGTAATCCATGATTTCTGCGCCTGTCATATCAACATAAGTAATGATATTTCCAAACGGTTGTACCGTTAATACGTCTTTATAAGTGATATTACCAGCTTCAATTGACGCACGAACGCCACCTGAATTCATAATTGCAAAATCCGCTTTTGCGCGTTGCATATGTGACGAGGCAATTAAACGACCGAGGTTTGTTTGGTTGTTACGAACGATGTTACGTTCACCTTGAAGTAGGCCGTTACTTTGACCAATTTGGATGTTTAGCGCTACTTGACCTTTATCTTGGAAAGGTTTTAATGTGTCGTATACTGCTTGATCTTGCGCTATCTCATCTTGAATAAGTACGCGTACTTTTTTACCTTCAGCGTTTTTAACTTTTTTCTTTAAGTTAATAGGAATAAGATTATAAGATTGCAGTGTGAACTCACCGTTTTTGAAGGTGTAATCCGCGCGGCCAACATATTTACCCCATTCGTGGGCTTGAACAATATCAGTGCCATTTTGTTGGTCTGGTTTACAGGCTTGGCCTGGTTTGAAATCAGCGTATTTGTTTACACCTTCCATGCATACAGGTTCTTGTGAATGGCCACCGACGATCATATCAAGGTCGCCTTCATCGAGATAACGTGCAAGTTGAACATCACCCGGTGCATTTGAACCATTATCACCGTTTAGGTAATGGCCCATGTGCGTTGCGGCAATAATGACATCTGGATTATGCGTTTCTTTTAGTTCTGCGATGACTTTTTTTGCTTCAACTTTTGGATCTTTAAATTCAATCTCGCCGATAAACTCAGGATTACCTATATTAGCGGTGTCCTCTGTTGTGAGACCAATAACCGCTATTTTGATACCAGACTTATTGAAAATTTTGTAGGCATCGAACATGCGTTCGCCATCTTTATAGATGTTTGCCGCAAGGAAAGGGAAGTTAGCCCAGCCTTCTTGTTTTGCTAATACGTCAAGCGGATTGTCGAATTCATGATTACCAATAGCCATTGCATCGTAACCAATCATGTTCATACCAATAAAGTCTGGTTCAGCATCTTGCAGGTCGGATTCTGGTACACCGGTATTAATATCACCACCAGAAAGGAGCAATACAGAGCCACCTTCAGCGTTAACTTCGCTACGAATATTGTTTACCAACGTTGCACGAGCAGCCATGCCGCGTTCGCCGTATTTATTTTGCCAGAAATTACCGTGGTTATCGTTGGTATGTAGAATTGTCAGATTGTATTCTTTATCTTCGGTCCACTGATGAGCATTCACTTGCTCGATAGGTTGAGTCGCACAACCTGTCGAAATGGCTGCTGCTAGTGTGGTTAGAGCGAGATTTTTATAATTCATAATTAAACGCCTAAAAATAAATATCGTGAAGTTACGATGCCTTTGCCTTGATCTAAAGATCAATTTGAAAGGTAAATTGACTAATGGCTAAACGGTGCTTTGTTTAGACAATCCCTGTTTTAATTTTTACTGCTGAATAAATAAGATTTGGCGGCATAAAACCACTGCTAAGAGTCCTATGCAGGCAAATTACGCGCGCATTCTATACTGAAATAGCTTATTTGAGCTATCACTTTTGTTACGTTAAGTTCAAAAAAATAACAAAAAAAATTATTGTTTTTAAATTACGACATTTTAAGTTGAATTATAATGTTTTTTTACGCATTAAAATCATTGGGTTAATCGCAATGTTTATTGTTATATAAATATGTTTATCTATGTTGTTTTTTTATATTATTAAGATTTGAGTGTGGCTTTTACTTATAATTGGCAGGTAAGTGCATATTTTTAACTTTCGGTTATTTTACCGTTGAACAACTAGTAATCTTTCTTCTTTCAAGTGAAAACTCTATTTATGCGTTTGTATACGGGGTTTTGCTCTGGATCACATTTCTCGGTCTTTAATGGCTACTTTTATCCATCATTATTGAACTTTTTTTTAATGGAGATACACTCGCGCCATAAAATATAACATCAGCTCATACAGAGCTGTGTACCATAAAATGGAAGTAACGATGAAAAATGTTAAAAATGTAGCATTAGCTGCAACAACTCTTGCTGCTCTCTCTTGCAACGCGTTTGCTGCGGATTATTCTGACGATATCCACAAAAATGATTACCAATGGTCACAGTTCAATATCATGTATGTAGAAGGTGAAAAACCAAACGCGCCAGATAGTAAAGGGCATGATTACTTAGAAATGGAGTTTGGTGGTCGTTCGGGTGTTGTTGACTTATATGGTTACCTTGATGTATTCAACCTAACAAACTCAAGTGGTTCAGGTAAAACTGATGGCGCGAGTAAAATGTTCCTGAAACTGGCTCCTCGTTTTTCTATTGATGGCATGACAGGTAAAGATCTATCATTCGGTCCTGTACAAGAGTTATATGTAGCGACATTATTTAATATTGGTGGCGGTGCTATCACTGGTGTAGATGCTGATGGTAAAGCGATTACTGGTGATACTAACAACGCTAATATCGGTCTTGGTTCTGATGTAATGGTACCTTGGTTTGGTAAAATGGGCATGAACCTTTATGCTCAATATGATGTAAACACTAAAGATTGGAACGGTTTCCAATTCTCAACCAATTGGTTCAAACCTGTTGTTAACTTCGATAACGGTAGCTTCATTGCTTACCAAGGTTATATTGATTACCAATTCGGCGCGACTGATAAAGGTGATGCATTTGTACCTAAAGTAAGTAGCGGTGGTACTATGTTCAATGGTATCTATTGGCATTCAGAGCGTTACTCTTTAGGTTACGGTCTAAAACTTTATAACAATGTTTATACTATTGAAGATGGCGCTGGTATCGTTGGGCTGGAATCATCAGGCGCAGCACATTACTTTTCTGCATCTTATAAGTTCTAAGAATTTCGTTCTGAAAACCTAATTTTAGAATAGATTTGTGGAGTCACGGATAGCGTGGCTCCAAATTACCTTCTGTTAATTCCTTTCTCATTTAATCTTCGTAATACGCTTTTCACTTCGGTCTATTTTAAGTCCAAACTCTCTTATTATTGAAAAATATCTTCTTTAATACCTTTTCGATTACTAAGCCACTCCAGCCATTTACATCACTTGCTCTATAATTATGTGTTTACTGTATTTAGCTCAATAAACTTAGATTTAGCTGCACTGAATTTATTGATTCTAAACGTCTACACATTTTAATGACGGGATCGAATGATGAATAATATCTATAAATTATTACTCTCTAGTGCAGCGTTAGCGGCTTCTTCGGGTACAGCGATGGCTACTGATTACAGTGATGGTCTGCATAAGAATGATTACAAATGGATGCAGTTTAATATTATGTACGCGATTGGTGAAAAGCCGAGTAGTGAAGATAATTTAGACCATGACTATCTTGAATTAGAATTTGGTGGCCGTTCTGGCATTGTTGATTTGTATGGTTATGTCGACGTATTTAATTTGGCTAATACAGACAGCAGTGGTTCGGATAAAACCGATGGTGCCAGTAAGATATTCATGAAATTATCGCCACGCTTTTCACTCGATGCGATGACGGGTAAAGATTTATCGTTTGGACCTGTACAGGAAATTTATGTCGCCACGTTATTTAATTGGGGTGGGGGGGATATTAGCGGTGTTGATCGTGATGGAGACCCGATAGTTGGAGATGTAAATAATTCGTTTTGGGGGATAGGCAGTGATGTCAGTGTGCCTTGGTTTGGTAAGGTGGGCATGAATCTATATGGGTTGTATGATCTAAATGCCAAGGATTGGAATGGTTATCAGTTTTCCATGAATTGGTTTAAGCCATTTGTCACTTTCGATGATAATAGTTTTATTGCTTATCAGGGTTATGTTGATTATCAATTTAGTGCGGATGCTATCGATGATCCCGCGGTACCGACAACAACCCATGGCGGGGTGATGTTTAATGGCATTTACTGGCACTTTGAACGCTACTCTCTAGGTTATGGTGTGAAAATATACAATGATGTGTACACCATTGAAGATGGTGGTGGGCTCGCTACTTTGGACTCGTCTGGTTTTGCCCATTATTTTGCTGCGATTTATAAATTTTAATGTTGATGGTTAAATTTTAAGCGTTTATCTTATTAAAGTAGAGTCCTTGTTTTAACGGCTCTATTTTATTTTCCACTCTATTTTATCTGCTCTATTACTTTCGGTATAAGCTATTTTCTTCGTAAAAATAAGCTCTCCATTTCAAATGAAAGAAATTCAACTCGTTCTTCGATCCAACTCGCATTTTTATACTTAAATACTAGAATTATCCTTATTTTTAACTATATTCAATCCATCGAAACGTTTGCGCAAACGTTTCGATGGCGTTAACATCCATTTTATCGAAGACTTATATTTAGCTATTTTCACCTTGTAAGGCGTGATCCATGAAGAAAAATGCACTCATCAACGCAGACTTATCTTATTTAGTTGCGACGCTTGGTCATACTAACGAGATCACGATTTGTGATGCAGGTTTACCTGTTCCAGATTCAACTCAGCGTATCGATCTTGCGTTGATTCCGGGTGTACCAACATTCATTGCGACAGTGAAAGCGATACTCGGCGAAATGCAAATTGAAGGCATCGTACTTGCAGAAGAGTTCGTTACGGTTAGCCCTGAGTTACACACGACCTTACTTGATGTGATCGCGAATGAAGAACAGCTTACCAACAAAACGATAGCAATCACTTATATTAGCCACGACGCATTTAAACAACGAACACACCAGAGCAAGGCGGTTGTGCGCACGGGTGAATGTACACCTTATGCCAACGTGATATTCCAATCTGGTGTGGTGTTTTAATCCAGATCAACATTGATTGTACGACACGTAATAACAGCGATTTATGCGGAATAAAGTAGGGACTGACATGACGCAAGCAATTTTAAAACTCAGTGGTATCGAAAAATCATTTCCTGGTGTGAAAGCGCTAGATAATGCTTGTTTGAATGTATACCCAGGTAAGGTAATGGCGTTACTGGGCGAAAATGGTGCCGGTAAGTCGACGCTGATGAAGGTCATCACGGGTATCTATCACATGGATAAAGGTAATATTAACTA
>Ga0209292_1004114_pt1 | contig 15596 bp, 15 predicted proteins | sample GOMGulsemesocosm_2_FD_184634 | JGI IMG/M metagenome (GOLD analysis project Ga0209292, IMG submission 184634) | Methane-oxidizing microbial communities from mesocosms in the Gulf of Mexico - GOM9C Gulf of Mexico (SPAdes) (version 2) | ecosystem: Environmental > Aquatic > Marine > Cold seeps... | reverse complement strand
TAGAGAAATAGACATAACCACTGCGCCAATAATTTTTGTAGAACGTTTCATAATGTTACTCCCTGTTTTTTGAACCTCTTTATTTGAGATTCGCTAGTTGATGGAAGTAGTATCTAAAAAAACACTGTTAAACTCTTTGCACTAACGCATCAGGTTGTAACAAGTTGTAACTTTTTCATTCAAATTCTGAAAAATCACCTAATATTTCAGTCTAGACTCGACGATTCAGCGCAAAATTAATTGCAAGTAATTGATATTAAATCAAAAATTTGATACAAGCAGATGTCAGCGATAAGTACTTAACAAAAGAAAAGGAAGGGAAGTTTACTTAAACGTAGCGATAACTTTAGGGGATGTCAGTTATCGCTACATGGTGCTCTCTGCGATTAAAGCAGTGCGTGCGCGCGCCCACCACAAATCAAAAGAATAGTAGTTTTAGCAAAGCCTAGAACTTGTAACCAATACCAATCATGTAGACCAAACTGCTGTATTGAGCAACATATGGTCATTAATTTGGTAATCAATACCCGCCTGTACACTGGCCACCATGAATCATCTAATTTTAGCTCGCCCAAACTGCTCTTTTCGTCAAAAAACGCGGTGTAGTTCAAATCAATACCAAAATAAGGCTGATAAGCAGAACCAGCCCCCATTGGGTAGTACTGCAAAGAAAGAGTCGGCGGCAGTTGTTTAGTTTCACCAAGTTCATTGCCATTAGAGTGATCTGATGCTTGAACGGCGTAGCAGCTAACAGCTCTACATCAAACTTATCACTGAACATATACGTTGCAGTAAGTCCCAACTTCGCAATCTTCCGCGGATTTGACCGCTTAGTTATCCACAGGAAAACCTGAGGACTTATTCGTTACTTCCTATGCAAAAATGCACGTATATTAGAGCACCACCGCACCGAAATTTTATTGGTCTGCATTAATGAAATACGCGCTGCAGAGCGCTTAGGTACTCGCGAATGACACCGTTCAATAAAAGCGATCTATAGCGTATCGATTAATACCGTACAGGGAGCCTGTCGGGCTCCTTGCCACAAATCAAGAAACACCTGAACTTTGCTTAGGTTTTCTAAACTTAGCAAATGCACTTAACTTCCATCCTAAATTTAGCCCTGTGACACTCAGTAAAATAATCACGATACCTAACCCTTGGTACAAGCTGAAGCTCTCTTGGTAGACAAAAAAGTCCACTACAATCGCCACCGCCGGGTACAAGAATGCCAATATTGCAATCAGCGTAATTGGAAGTTTCTGATAGGAAGAGTACATCAATATATACATAATACAGGTGTGCACTAAGCCCAATATAAGTAAGTAACTCCAACTCAACGCACTGCTGGGTAAATCACTAAAATTTGCCAACGGAATCAACACAACAATGCCTACCAGTGTATTAACCAGTGAAATAACTTCAGGTCTTATTTTAGTTAGCCGTTTTGTCAGCAGCGTATTAAGCGCGTACAACATTGCAGCACCTAAGGCCATCGCAAAACCTAGCAGTTGTTGCTCGCCACTAAAATCTTCAAGGCTCAGTTCAATGATTAATAATAAACCGATAAAAGCGGAGAAAAACCAAGGGAGCTTCCCTAAGGCTATTTTTTCACCCAATACCAAACTGCTCGCTAGCAGCAAGAAAAATGGCTGAGTATTATAAACCACGGTCGATAGGGAAATAGAGGCATAACTATAAGCGCTAAACAACAACACCCAATTACACACCAGCGCCAGAGCTGCCACCAAAGCAATCAGCACTGCCTTACCTTTCAGTGGCCAAGGGGATAAAAAACCACGCCAATAGCAGTAAATAAACAGCCCCATCGCGCCAAAAAGGCAGCGAAAGAAAATAACATTCCACACAGATTGCTCAGATTCAACCACTAAAAAGCCGATAAAACCGGACAACAACATCGCGGCAGACATTTGTAAAATACCCGATGTTTTGTTGGTCAAACGCATACTCCACTTCCTCAATTGTTGATTTATGCCGACAATTATCCCAGACTAAAATAAATTATATATGGTCTTTAATAAGCCAGCCCACTTATATGCTTTTAAATACAAGGTAACAAATAGAAAATGCCTAATAATCAAAACATCCCTTCCATCGATGCGACGGATATCAAAATTATAAATATTCTCAGCGACAATGCGCGAGCATCCGCCAGCGCTATTGCTACTGAAATAGGCATGTCAGCGCCAAGTATCAGTGAACGCATTAAACGCCTACAAGAAACCGGTATTATTAGCAAATTTACTATAGAGCTCAACACGCAATTAGTAGGCTATCCTTTTAGTGCTATTGTCAGGGTCAAACCTCTGCCTGGGAAAATTCATATTTTACAGCAGCGCTTAATTGAACTAGATAACTGTACCCAATGCGACAAAGTCACTGGTGAAGACTGCTTTATTGCCCGTTTACTCTTAAAATCTATCCCAGAATTAGACGATGTATTAGAGAGTATTGTCGAACTGGCAGAAACGAGTACAGCTATCATCAAGAAATCACCGGTTCAGCGCAGGTTGCCGAAGCTTTGAGCAACACTTACCAAATAATATTCGCAACCACACCTCACCGGCAAATAACGGGGAATATTTATTCTTTACAGTGCTTTAAAAAAAAAACGTTTTGCCATTCAACTTAATTTCTTATACACCATAGAGGCCTATATTAAGGTCTCTGTAAAGTGGCAAGTGAATACATAAAAGGAAACATAATCACGGTTCTACCAAATATGCGGCTCTCTCACGCGCGCGTTAGACTACTTCCTTTTATGGTGTTTTACACAATAGATTTCTTGTAACACAGCCACATATAGCAACTTATCTGGTTTTCTGCGGCTTTTTTGTTTGAATTTGCGCCTAAATATACCCTACACCCCATGCCCTCTTGCATTTGTCGTTTAAAAAAGTTTCAATGCCCTTCATGTTTTAAAGAATAAATTATGTAAATAAACGTTCTTAGAGCAATAATATAAAAAGAATTATGCGGTGCGAAAAAAGCACTGAGCTCGAATGCTGCATACCTTCCGTAATAACGGATCAGCGTCAATTAAATGCAACATCCAAGTTAGTTCTCATCCTGAAACGGGGCCGTAACGAGAATGACTCAATGATTTAAAATGGGGACGACTAGATATGGGCGTTTGGTTGTTCCAAATAACGATATCTAGTCGTACGCAGATTGATTCAGTGAGGCGTTCGCAGTAGGCTTCTGTTTCTGAATGGGAACTAGTTATTAACCTTAAGAATTAAAGGCAAGTATCTACTTTTCTCACACCACGCAAAAACGCTTCGTGCGAGAAACATTTGCCTTACTGCGGAGAATACCCTTGATCAAAGTCGATGCTATTTCCAAGCATTTTGGCGGCGTTCGGGCGATCGATAATGTGAGCTTTGAAATAAAAAAAGGCTCCATTACCGGTTTAATAGGCCCTAACGGTGCTGGCAAAACCACCATGTTTAATACCATTGCCGGCCTTCATAAACCCACCCATGGTCGCATCGTACTCGATGGCCAAGACATCAGCGGATTAGAACCGCACCAGCTATTTGCCAAAGGCTTACTGCGTACTTTTCAACTCGCTCATGAATTCTCAACCATGACCGTGATTGAAAACCTGATGATGGTCCCCCCTCATCAGTTAGGTGAATCTCTCGCCAATACTTGGTTTAGACGCGCTGCGATTAAACAGCAAGAACAAAAAATTCGTCAAAAAGCGGAAGAAGTGATCGAGTTCCTCAAAATCGACCACGTCGCTTACGAGCTTGCCGGTAATTTATCAGGCGGTCAAAAAAAATTGATTGAGCTGGGCCGCACTATGATGGTTGATGCCAAAGTGGTACTCCTCGATGAAGTGGGCGCGGGTGTTAACCGCACACTTCTCGGTGAGATTGGCGACGCTATTATCAAGCTGAATAAAGAGCGCGGTTATACTTTCTGTATGATTGAGCACGATATGGATTTCATCGCTAGGCTTTGCGATCCCGTGATTGTGATGGCCGATGGTAAATTATTGGCGCAGGGCACCGCAGATGAAGTGACCAGTAATGAAACTGTGATTGAAGCTTATCTCGGCACAGGTCTAAAGAACAAAGGTCTCAACACGGGAGGCCCAGCATGAGCTTTTTAGTCGGCAAGAGTTTATCCGGTGGTTACGGTGGCCCAGACATCTTAAAAGGCTGCAACATCGAAGTTGATAAAGGTGAAGTCGCGGTGATCGTTGGCCCTAACGGCGCCGGCAAATCCACCGCCATGAAAGCCTTTTTAGGCATGTTGCAAATGACCGGCGGTAGCATCACGTTAGGGGGTGAAGATATTATCCACTTAACACCGCAGGAACGTGTACGCCAAGGCATCGGCTTTGTACCACAAACGCACAATGTATTTACGGGCATGAGTGTTGAAGAAAACTTAGAGATGGGCGCCTTCATCCGCGATGATGATATAGCCGACACCATTGAAGAGATTTATGAGCTATTCCCCATTTTAAAGCAAAAGCGCTTACAAGCGGCGGGCGAGTTATCCGGCGGACAGCGCCAGCAAGTGGCTGTTGGACGCGCGATGATGACACGTCCGAGCGTGTTGATGCTCGATGAGCCTACCGCAGGTGTCTCACCGATTGTCATGGATGAGTTGTTTGATCGTATCTTAGAAGTGAAATCTAAAGGTGTGGCCGTGCTGATGGTGGAGCAGAATGCTCGCCAGGCACTAGAAATCGCCGATAAAGGTTATGTACTTGTTATGGGCGAAAACCGCTTTACTGGCACGGGCCAAGAACTACTGTCCGATGCAGATGTTCGCAAATCATTTTTGGGGGGCTAATTGATGCCTGAGTTAATCGACTTATTAAACGCCCTCGTATTGATGACAAACTACGTTATCTTACCAGCGCTTACCTACGGATCGCAGCTTGCACTCGGGGCGCTAGGCGTCACTTTAGTGTTCGCCATACTGCGTTTTTCTAACTTCGCCCACGGCGATACGATGGCCTTTGGCGCCATGGCCACTATTTTAGTGACTTGGTGGTTTCAATCGATGGGTGTCTCTTTTGGGCCGTTACCGACCGCCTTGCTAGCACTACCTTTGGGTATTGCAGTGACAGCATTGTTTGTATTGGGAACCGATAAATTTGTCTATAAACACTATCGCGGTATCGGTGCAAAACCTATCACTATTGTGATGGTATCCGTTGGCGTGATGTTTATCATGAACGGCCTAGTGCGCTTTATTATTGGTCCATCAGATCAGCGCTTTGCCGACGGCGTACGCTTTATCTTTAAAGCGCGTGAGTTCAAAGAGTGGAGCGGGTTATCTGAAGGGCTAGCTCTGCGCAGCTCACAAGTAATCACTATTGTCATAGCGGTCGCCTTAGTCGCTGCGCTGTTCTGGTTCTTACAAAAGACCAAAACCGGCAAGGCGATGCGCGCATTTTCGGACAACGAAAACCTCGCGCTGCTATCGGGTATAGACCCCGATAAAATCGTGCGTATCACTTGGATACTGGCAGCGATATTAGCAACCGTCGCAGGCGTTCTCTACGGCTTGGATAAGAGCTTCAAACCTTTTGTTTACTTCCAATTATTGCTGCCTATATTTGCCGCTGCCATTGTTGGTGGTCTAGGTAAACCTATTGGTGCGATTGCCGGTGGCTTTGTTATCGCCTTCTCAGAAGTGGCCATTACCTATGTGTATAAGAAGTTTTTAATCTATCTACTACCGACGGATATGGAACCGGACAGCCTTGTTCAGCTGTTGGCCACTGAATATAAATTCGCCGTTTCTTTCGTGATTTTAGTGTTAGTACTCCTGGTAAAACCGACGGGATTGTTTAAGGGGAAAGTCGTATGAATCCATTAACGAACCCTACTCTGCGCCCGTACACTGTCTTTGGCATCATGGCGGCGCTACTGATTTTTGTCGGTACTACTCAGTCTTGGGGTGTCTCTCTCACTATTATTAACATGTGCATTATCTCAGCCATTATGACCTTAGGTGTAAACATCCAATGGGGTTATGCAGGGTTATTTAATGTCGGCATTATGGGTTTTTGTGCCTTAGGGGGGGCGGCGGCGGTGTTGGTATCAAGTGATCCTGTCGTTGATGCACAATCTGCTGGCGGCACTGGCATGGCACTGGCGTTACTGAGCTTAGTGGGCGGTAGCTGTTTTGTTTACATGCTGCACAAGTTTTGGGGTAAACGTCCGCTGCGTGGTTTGATCACTTTTATAGCAGCACTGGGTGTGTACTTTCTCGCCAGGCACTTTTACGATCCAGCAAGCGCGGCAATTGAAGCGGTAAACCCCGCCAAAACCGGCTTTTTAGGCGGGCTTGGTTTACCGATTATCTTCTCGTGGTTGGTCGGTGGTTTATTTGCCGCAGGCGCTGCATGGCTGATAGGTAAAGTGACTTTAGGCCTGCGTACTGACTACTTGGCCATTGCCACTTTAGGTATCGCCGAAATTATCGTCGCATTGCTTAAGAACGAAGAATGGCTAACGCGTGGTGCTAAAAATGTCACCGGTTTACCGCGCCCCGTGCCTTTTGAAGTCGATTTACAGCAAACGAGCTGGTTTATCGATCTTATCGCTAGATTTAACGCTGACGCTTTAACAGCGCTTGCCGGCGATGAGCGCACTGCTCTATTGAAAACATTGGTCATGGACGCCTCTGGCATCACCGTTAAGCTATGCTATGCACTGCTTTTCACCAGCGTACTGCTGATTCTTTTTGCACTAGCACAACTGGCATTAAACTCCCCTTGGGGGCGTATGGTACGCGCCATTCGCGACAACGAAACCGCTGCTGGTGCCATGGGTAAAGATGTTAAAGCCCGCCACTTACAGATCTTTGTGATTGGCTCTGCCGTAGTCGGTATTGCCGGTGCCATGATGACTACTTTAGATGGTCAATTTACGCCGGGCACCTATAACCCTTTACGCTATACTTTCCTTATCTGGGTGATGGTAATCGTCGGGGGTTCTGGAAACAACTTAGGTTCTATCCTTGGCGGTTTCCTTGTCTGGTTTATCTGGATTGAGGCCGAGCCTCTCGGTAACTGGATGATGAGTGTTGTCACTTCAGGATTAGATCCCGCGAGTGAGCTGCGTGCTCACTTAATTGGCAGCGCCCAGTATATGCGTTTGATGGTGATGGGAGGGGTGCTCTTATTAGTCCTTCGCTTTAGTCCAAGCGGTATATTACCGGAGCGATCTGGACACAAATAGTATTGAGAGATTTTGTACTAAGGAAGTAGCGAATTAGTCCTCAGATATTCCCTATGGATCACTAAGCGGTTAAATCCGCGGAAGAATGGACGTGAATGGCGAGTCCTTTATAAGCGTTCTGACAAAGGAAATAGATGAAACAAGATTTCATCTCTGAATAGATGAAACAAGATTTCATCTCTGTTGGCCGCTTAGCTTCTTTTAAAACGTAAGCACCCTTCGGGGTGTACAGGATAGTTCGTGCTCTTTGTTAATGGTTTTCGCCGGACACAGACTTTTAGCTCCAGGCAAAGTCTAAGTACCAATATCCGTGTTGGCAACCAGCCCGCCTGTCATCGTGCCCTTTGGGTAAACCATTGCCTCAATCACGAACTAGCCTGTGCGCCAGGGCCGTCTGGGACTTGTTCGCTGCTTCGCTCAACTTTACAGCGAATGCAAAAGCTGTAAAGTTTTAAATAAAAGCAGGAATTTATCATTACCCCTGTAATTTCAACACAGTCTATGTAAAACTCGATAGCGTAGAATAATTAAAAATGGGCTAAAAAATTTAGCCAACCACACTATATTGGAGACCATCTGATGAAGAAGCACTTATTAAGTATTGCGTTAACAGCGGCAATGGCAACAACAAGTTTAGCCCATGCAGCCGATATCAAAGTTGGCGTAATCTTAGGTTATACAGGTCCAATCGAATCATTGACACCAGACATGGCAGCCTCTGCTGAACTTGCGTTTAAAGAAGCTTCAGATTCAGGCATGTTACTTTCAGGCAGTAAAATCATTTCAATACGCGCTGACTCAACTTGTGTTGATGCATCTGCTGCAACAGCCGCTGCTGAGCGTTTAATCACCTCTGACAAAGTAGCCGCTATCATGGGTGCTGACTGTTCTGGTGTAACAACAGCCATCGCTAACTCTGTGGCTATTCCAAACGGCGTTGTGATGGTTTCACCTTCTGCAACCACTCCTGCACTCACTAGCATTGAAGATAAAGGTTTTTTCTTTCGTACCGCACCTTCAGATGCTCGCCAAGGTCAAGTATTAGCGGATGCCGTATTTGAATCTGGTACTAAAACTATTGCAGTTACTTATACTAACAACGACTACGGAAAAGGTCTTTCTGACGCTTTTGTATCAGCTTACAAAGCGCTTGGCGGTAAAGTCGCTATCGTTGCAGCACACGAAGATGGCAAAGCGGATTACTCTGCTGAAGTGGCAGCACTTGCGGCAGCTGGTGCTGACAAATTAGCCGTATTAGGCTACCTAGATCAAGGGGGTAAGGGCATCATCCAAGCATCAATCGATACCGGTGCATTTGATACTTTTGCATTAGGTGATGGCATGATCGGCCAGTCTCTGGTAGATGCTTTTGGCAATGATATGGTTGATACTATTGCGACTTCTCCTGGTGGAACTAGCGATGCGATGACCAATTTCGTCAAGATGGCTAAAGACAACAAAATCGGCGGCGAAGGCCCATACGATGGAACGTCTTACGATGCGGGCGCATTGATTGCGCTTGCTATCCAAGCGGGCGGCTCAGCTGATCGTAGTACAATCCAAGCGAGCATGATGGGCGTTGCTAACGCACCAGGCACTAAAATTTACCCGGGTGAGCTTAAAAAAGCACTTGAGATTTTAGCATCAGGTGGTGAAGTTGATTACGTTGGCGCGACTAACATTGAGTTTAGTGATGTTGGTGAAGTATTTGGTACTTACCGTCAGTTAGAAATCAAGGACAACAAATTCTCACTGGTTAAAGTACGTTAATCAAGGCGAATTAGGCGCCGCCTAAATCACCTTTATAAATGACTTTTAAGTGATTTAAAAAGCCAGCAATTGCTGGCTTTTTTATGTACAGGATATACGGTAAACGTAAGCGGTATGGCAGAATTTTGTTCCAGACAAATTCTAAGTACCAAAGAGCGTATTTAGGTGGTGGTACGTACCTTTTTTATGCCCTTTAATAAGTTTGGAATATGTTCATCTTAATCACATCACTATAAAAACATAAGAGGTTGAATCAATAATGGATAATGATCAATACCAACAAGGACTAGCAATCAGACGTGAAGTAATGGGTGACAGCTATGTGGATAAAGCACTGGATTGCGCCACTGATTTTACTCAGCCTCTGCAAGAACTCGTCACAAAAAATGCTTGGGGAGAAGTGTGGACAAGGGATGGAATAAGCAAACAGACGCGTAGTTTAATTACCATTGCGACTCTTGCAGCATTGAAGGCACCTACAGAGTTAAAAGGTCATGTACGCGGAGCTTTGCGCAATGGATGCTCTGTTGCAGAAATTCAAGAAGTATTATTACATTCAACGGTTTACTGTGGCATGCCAGCGGGTATAGAAGCTTTTAGAGCGGCAAAAGAAGCGATTGAACAATGGCAGGCTGAGAGTGAAGATTAGTGCTTAGCCAAGCTTAAATCTTGATTCGGCAGTTTAAAACAATACTACTTAAAATCACATATCCTATAAGATCGGGGAATTTTAGATGCTCACGGTAATGATTCACGCAAAAATTAAGAAAGAAAAACTTGCAGAGTTCTTAGGTTTAATAGCGTTATTGGTAAAGCAAACATCCAAAAAGGGCTGCATTTCTTACGCCTTTAATCAAAACCGAGAAATTCCCACTGAGTTTGTACTCTATGAACAATGGGAAAGTCAGCAAGCTTTGGATATCCATATTGCACAATTATTTGATATTTTAGGGCCTGCTAGACCAGGAGAGCCGATTCCAGAAAGGTTAATGGATATGTATGAAGAAGTTAAACCCGTTTTTTATGATGTTGTGGGCCAAAGCTAGAAGCTGGTATAACTTCGCTTTCATCGACAATCGGTCTTGAGATCGTTTAGCGCTCGATACTCGACTAACAAAACCTTGCGTTTAATTTTTAATCAAATTTTGATTTCGCATTTAATATCACACTTTAAACGCAGGCAGTACTAATAAACACCAGAGGTAATTAGATGCGCATTTTATTGAGATCATTTTCATTTATAGGTTTCCTAACCGTTATTTTACTGGGTGTTGCACTTTACCTAGACATCAAAGAAATGGATAAAACTGAAGGGGGTTATCAGCCGCCTTATACTGGCGTTACTGGCGAAACACTTGACTGGGATGCCATGGATTTAACGGCTAGCGGATTAGTGAGACGCGGTCATGTGCTTAACTTCCTGGTCAACGGTACAACCGGTATGATCAGCTTGGAGTTTTTGGGTTTTGAATTTGAAGCTAGAAAGCTATCGCAGCGCGCAATTATTGTGCATAAACCAAGAGCAGCATTTATTCGTCGAGGCTTTAAGCCTGAATTTTAAAAACAACCTCCCACCCTTTAATGGCTTTCTTTGATTTTAATCTGAATCAGCGACTTCACAGCACCACATAGCGCAAGCTATTGATTCCACAGCGGTTAGAAAAGTACCCACTGAACCTAAGGGTGCATAAAACATTTCTATTCCACTGTAAAATCCATATCTGACACTCTGTTCTCACTTGTAAAAACGCATTCAGGTTAAGTCTACTGGAGAAACTAGTTACTTGATAATGATCAAAAATCAAACAACAGTTTATTTTTTGTAGAATATGACTGTTTAATATAAGGCCATGATCATATAATGCGTTGCACTAATAACAGTAAGCTGTTAAATCCATTTAAGGACTGAAGTGGTGCATTATTAAACATAATAATTTTATAACGGCCCTGAAAAACAGCGGCTTAGTGCAGCGTTACAACGCGCTAGATAAAATAAAGAAGCTGACCATGCGTAATTTATTTTATTCTCTGGCGGCTTACCATATAGCGGTATCGATCAGCTTGGTATGTGTCTACTTGGATTTAATAGCTTTTTCATATAGCCCGTTCGTTTATCTATTATTATTCATTTACATGAGTAGTATTCTATTTGCTTACGCCTTCTTAAAACCCGCTAACTTGACACTATCTCTTGCACATAAAATATTCATTTATCAGATCGCTAATTGGTTATGTTTATTTTCGTTCTGGTCATTTTTCATGGCTGACATGCGCAGTGTGACGCTTATCTGCTCAATGATGGTGTTAATTTTCTTATTCTCGTACACTAGTTTTAAACTCTCTTTAGCGATTAATGCTGCTGTTGTGGTCATTTATTTAGCAGTCGGCTATTCAGAGGCAGAATATTCAAATCATGCTTGGCATTTTTATACAGAGCTGGTCAATTCTATTGCCTTATTTTTCAGTGCGTTCTTTATGGGGATTATAATTTATCAAAGAACACTGTTACTAAAACGTCAGGCACATAATGATTATTTAACCAGACTGCTTAACCGTCGAGCAATGACAATGCAAGTGGAAACAGAATTCCAACGCTGCGATCGGTTATCAATCAACACCAGTGTCGCGATGATAGATCTCGATAATTTCAAAATGATTAATGACAAGTATGGTCATGGCGGCGGCGACGCAGTTTTACGACATGTGGCGGCACATTTTCAAGACTGTTTACGCGGTACAGATCTTATTGCGAGATGGGGAGGTGAAGAGTTTTTGGCATTGCTTGTGGGCACTCCACCGGACCATGCAAAAAAAGTATTAGATCGGGCCTTATTCTCTTTAATGCATAAGCCAATGCTCTTTGATGGCAAGGAAATCCACATTTCTTTTAGCGCAGGCATTAGCAGCTTAAATAACAATTCAACGGCAGAAGCTGCGATTCAGGAAGCGGATACACTGCTTTATAATGCGAAGGATCAAGGAAAACAGTGTGTCTTATGCACACAGAATAATGTAAAACATCCACTTTATAGCCCTCATACATCAAAAATATAGCTAACACAGCACTCTTACGGGCTCAACACAGTCCAAAATGCTCTTTAATCAACTGCCTTTAATAAAGAGCTAAACGACCCTATCAGCCATTAATTTTACCTGTCGCAACCAGCACCAATAAAAAGGCGCAAAGGCTGCTCAAAGCGATCATACGGGTTGCCCTACTGCTGTTATTACTACGCGTAAGAAAATACATGTAACCGGGTGTGGTCACTAAGTAAAAATTTATTTTAACGCCCTGCGCTGACAATGTTTTGTAGGTATAAAAACAAGCAGCGAGATAGTAGCTAGCGCTGATAATTAACATTAAGGTGTAATATAAGCTCATAATTTAAGCATCCTCTTAACTTTCTATAATGCTATTAACCCAGCATCTAGCTTCTTGGAAAACGTTCGACATTTGAAATCAGGGCAAACCCACAGCTGATGAATAGTCGCATTAGCGCCACGAATATATGAGACCACGCATTGCAGCCCCTTAAGAAGAACCTCTGACTGCCCAGGCATTAGAGGTTATCAAAACATATTGCTAATTTAGCTTACGAGCAGGTTGAGACAACAAGCTAGCAGGACGAGCTTTAGCGATTGCCGCGGTTAGTAAGCCTGCGATAACCGCCTTAATAATATCTCCTGGGATAAATGCGGTGATCAAAGCGCTCGCTTCGAGTAACGTTTTTTCCAACACAATCGCCATACCGGCAATACCAAACAGATACATAACTACAATACCGCCAAAAATTGAGGCGATTGAAGCGACGATAGCAAGAGAACCACTGCGCCACTTCTCGACGATTGTACCGATTACAAATGCGGCAATAGGCCAGCCCACTAAAAAGCCCGCAGTCGCTGATACAAACACCCCTAAACCGCCGCGTCCACCTGATAGCAGTGGTAAACCAATAGCCACTAACAATAGAAACAACAGTACAGCCAGTGCCCCACGTTTTGCACCAAGCACAGTACCACACAACATGATGCCAAGACTTTGGGCAGTAATTGGCACGCCAAAAGCCAAGGTTATTTTTGGCACTAACCCAAGGGCTGCAATCAATGCGGCAAAGAGTGCGATATAGGCGATATTTTTTTCCATTAGTTTTTCTCCAAAGTAGTCAGTTAATTTGAGGCCTTCGCCATAAAGTCTTTATAAATTTATTTCCCTAGGAGTCTGCCCGAGAAATGCGACCGTAGTGAGACTAAGACTATTTTAAGAAAAATTAGCGATAAAAAGAGGCTAATAGCGTGCTATTTAACGCATTTTAGCGGTGATTTTAACAAAATAGGCTTGGTCGCAGTAGGTTAGTCTGTTTTCGGACAGGCTCCTATTCCACCGCGTGCTCTTAGCGCTTCGGCAACGTGGTCTGCATCATCGAGTGCAATAAGGGTGAAAGGTAAAATTATTTTCCAGCCACTGCGTTTAGTCGAGCGGGCTCTCCAAGCCATTGTTAAGCCCTGCCCTTTTTGCAAAAGTACCGGTGTCATACGAACAACGAGTGCGATAGCAAGCTCGAGAGCTCGCGGATTCAGACCGAAGCGCCGCAAGGGGCTAACAAGAAAATGTACCACATCAACCATATCTGAGAGCTTAGTGGTCATTGTCACTAAGTTAGCCAAAGCCACCGCGCTCACCATTCGAAATACAATGAACGCCCCTTGGGATAATTCGATAATCCACGCATGCCAAACCAGAACAATTAATATAAATGGCCATAAAATACGCAGTTGTAACAAGCCATAGCGCATAAATTTTTTGCCAGGTAATGCGTAAAGCGTGATAACGCCCCCTAAAACAGCACCGGCAATGATTAAGTCATCAATTAAAAACAGTAAAAAAGTAGACAGGCAAAGTAGTGCAAGCTTTAGCCCAGCGCTCCAACTGTGAGCCTTAGTTTCAATGGGAGATGTCAGAGATATCATCGGTGTCTCCCTGCTTGTGCATTTCAATCAGATACTCAGGAAGGATTTTATCCGAGCGACCAAAAGCGACTATTTTTCCCTCTTCAAGCCAAAGTAACTCTTCATAATCTTCAAGATCGACGGGGTCGTGGCTAATATGGATCAAACGTCCACTAAATTTCGCTAAATAACGCTGCAATTGCCGTTTTGTAGGGATATCTAAACCGGCAAAGGGCTCATCTAAAATAATTAATTTCGGCCCCATAGCGACAACTGCCATCAGACAAACCAAATGCTTTTGACCTTGAGATAAAGCAGAAGTATGCACGTTTTCCCAATGGGTTTTTCCAAAGTCTGCTAACGTTGTTAACGCTTTAGTGCGTGAAACATCTTTTGACAGCCCTAACTGACGAAGCCCGAATTCGATTTCTTCTATGACGGTCGGGAAAATAATTTGGTGATCGGGGTTTTGAAACAATATGCCTATTTCTTGCACCGCTCGGATACGGTCTTTAAAAGGAATAATTCCAGATATTTGCAGCTGGCCTGATGAGATTTCAATAAGGCCAGAAATTGCACGTGAAAGCGTCGATTTACCAGAACCATTACGGCCAATCACACCTAGGCGCTTAGTGGACGTTTGCACAGTTAAATTGTGCAGTAAGCGCTTACCTTCTATATCTAAACAAACATCCTGCAAATCTAAACAATAGCTATGTTCAGTGGTGGCCGTTAAGTCTTTAAATTGATTCATGGTTTTTTAGTGCGCCAACATTCGCGATAAAACTAACAATCACTGTGAGCCTAACATTTTCACTGGCTCATTGTGCGTAAACAATACATTAAGAAACTCTCATACCTCCCCTACATAAAATAGCATGGCTATAAAAGAGAGCAGTTTGATGACGTTCCCAGATTATAGATAATAACTATTCTCATTAACAGGTAATTAAGTATAACAATCAAAAATTTAACAGTGCCTGTATTTGAAGCCACTTCTCGCAGGATATAGAGAGCTGGAAAAAGTAATGTAGTAAAAAGCGAACTTGGCGAACTCAAAACGTCTTGAGTCTTTAAAGAACTATCGACAAGCTTTAGCAAAAAAGTACTTTACCAGCTCATAAAACCGCGTGACATGAATGGGTTTATCATTTTGAAAGCGATGCACCATATACACAGGCCATTGCCTCCCTTGATACTGAGGTAATAGCTGTACAAGTTGACCGGTCGCCAATTGCGTCTGCACAACAAATAAAGGCAATAGAGCGACACCCATGCCCTGAGCGATCATTTCAACCGCCGTAGGTAATGTATTGCCACTGGCCGCAAATTTCACCCTTAATGCATGTTTTTTAGCATTATCTGCCACTTCAAAAACCGCTATTCCTGACTTTTGCCAAGGCGCGGGAACCCAACGCTGTTTTACTAAATCGTCTAAGCTATTTACCGGCCCGCTTTTGCGCATATATACCTGGCTTGTACAGATTACTTCTGAGACAGTAGTGATTGGAAGCGCACGATACTGGCTGTCTTTTAAATCGCCAAATGAGATCGCTACATCCAGTTTATTTTTGATAAGATCCTGCTTTTTATCAATCACCAAAACACGAGGCACTATTGCTGGAAACTCATTACAAAGCTGAT
>Ga0209292_1004112_pt1 | contig 15605 bp, 9 predicted proteins | sample GOMGulsemesocosm_2_FD_184634 | JGI IMG/M metagenome (GOLD analysis project Ga0209292, IMG submission 184634) | Methane-oxidizing microbial communities from mesocosms in the Gulf of Mexico - GOM9C Gulf of Mexico (SPAdes) (version 2) | ecosystem: Environmental > Aquatic > Marine > Cold seeps... | reverse complement strand
TGGCTCCCCTTGCTAGACTTGAACTAGCGACATATGGATTAACAGTCCACCGTTCTACCAACTGAACTAAAGGGGAATTATTCGTTTTCATAAACAGCTATGTAATAAGCAATTTAGGTAATATGGCTCCCTTTGCTAGACTTGAACTAGCGACATATGGATTAACAGTCCACCGTTCTACCAACTGAACTAAAAGGGAATTATTCTTTTTCATAAACAGCTATGTAATAAGCAATTTAGGTAATATGGCTCCCCTTGCTAGACTTGAACTAGCGACATATGGATTAACAGTCCACCGTTCTACCAACTGAACTAAAGGGGAATTATTCTTTTTGCTTCTCTTGAAGCTAATAAGTTGTGTGCTTCTAATGAAGCCAATTAATGATGATTACTGTGTATGTTAGTACAGTGTAATAAATCACTAACCGTTACTTTCTCTGTAAAGAAAGAAAATGTGGCTCCCCTTGCTAGACTTGAACTAGCGACATATGGATTAACAGTCCACCGTTCTACCAACTGAACTAAAGGGGAATTATTCTTTTTGCTTCTCTTGAAGCTAATAAATTGTGTGCTTCTTGTGAAGCCAACCAATGATTCAAACTCCGTATATTGATACGTGTAATAAATCACTGACTGTTACTTTCTCTGTTAAAGAAAGAAAATATGGCTCCCCTTGCTAGACTTGAACTAGCGACATATGGATTAACAGTCCACCGTTCTACCAACTGAACTAAAGGGGAATTACTTGTCTTTGTGTTGAAGACGGAGCGAATATTAAAGTCAGATGATTCTACTGTCAATAATAAAACGGCCAAAACTGTTATTTGCCTTTTTTTTGTCGAATAACTGACCGATGATGCCTAAGAAATATTGATAGCGTAGTTTAAGTAAACAATTGATTTGTACGACAAGCATGTAAATATTTGGGTCTTACTATAGAAGAGCAATACCGAACCTATCTTATATCGCTAGTTTCTTTCTATATAGCAGAGATTTTTAATAATACGAAACGGCTTTTACAAATATGGGCCATCACAAACAAGTTTAATTTAAATTTTATACATAACAATATGTCTTTTTGTTATTGAGCATTGTGAATATGACATTTTTAATTAAGTTATCCACTAAATCTGTGGGTAACTCTGTTGATTAAATCTGTAAAAGTAAAAGAGTAACTAATCTAGGGATTTTAAAAAGCGCATGTTGATATAAGTTTTATTAGCTAATTACCAATTAAATCAGTGCGTTGTGTTTTTGATCTTGTGTTTAAATCTGTTGATAACTTATGCATTCAAATGCTTGTATCAAAAGTGACCATGAAAATGCAGTATTTTAAATTCCTGTTGATAACTACTTGACATTTTGTTTTTTATGTTACCTGTTGTAGTTTCTATTCGCATTATCCATCAAACTCTCAGTGCGGATAGATAATTCTTATGGCGCGATAAGTGTAAATTGGTATTATGGGTAACATATATATTTAAAAGCCGAGTTGTGATCTTAAATAATGACGATTTTATTCGATTTATGTTCTGAATATACCCCGAGTGGTGATCAGCCTCAAGCAATTGAACAGCTGGTTGATAGTTTTAATGCTGGTGTCGCCAGTCAAACCTTATTAGGTGTTACAGGGTCGGGTAAAACCTACACTGTTGCTAATATGATTGCGAAATTAAATCGTCCTACATTACTCATGGCACCAAACAAAACGCTTGCCGCACAGCTCTATGCCGAGATGAAAGAGTTTTTTCCTAATAATGCGGTAGAGTATTTTGTTTCTTATTACGATTATTATCAGCCAGAAGCATACGTACCAAGCACTGATACCTTTATTGAGAAAGATGCAGCTGTAAATGCCCATATTGAACAAATGCGTCTATCAGCAACAAAAGCATTGTTAGAGCGTCGTGATGTGATCCTTATTGCATCTGTTTCAGCCATTTATGGTTTGGGTGATCCTGAGTCTTACCTCAAAATGATGTTACATGTGTCCGTGGGTGAAATTATCAGCCAACGCAGTATCATTCGTCGCTTAGCTGAATTGCAATATACGCGTAATGATATGGACTTTAAACGTTCGACATTCCGTGTACGTGGCGAAGTTATCGATGTCTATCCAGCAGAATCAGATAAGCATGCGGTTCGGATCGAAATGTTTGATGATGAAATTGAACGTATTAGCTATTTTGATCCATTAACAGGTGCTATCGAAAAGACGTCTGAGCGCGCGACTATTTATCCTAAGACGCACTATGTTACGCCAAGAGAAAAGATCTTAGATGCAATTGAACACATCAAGGTAGAATTGTCAGAACGTAAGAAACAGTTATTATCAGCAAACAAGTTAATTGAAGAGCAGCGGGTTAGCCAACGTGTGCAATTTGATATTGAGATGATGCAAGAGCTTGGTTATTGCTCGGGCATTGAAAACTACTCTCGTTATTTATCAGGTCGTATTCCAGGTGATGCGCCTCCAACCTTATTGGACTACTTACCGGATGACGGCTTGCTGGTTATCGATGAGTCCCACGTAACCGTACCGCAAATTGGTGCTATGTATAAAGGTGACCGCTCACGTAAAGAAACATTGGTTGAGTTTGGTTTCCGTTTACCATCGGCATTAGATAATAGACCGCTTAAGTTTGAAGAGTTTGAATCTATCTCACCGCAAACCTTATACGTATCAGCAACGCCGAGTCAGTATGAGCTGGATCGTTGCGAAGGTGAAATTGTTCAGCAGCTCGTACGACCGACAGGGTTATTAGATCCAATCATTGAAGTACGTCCGGTTGATACGCAGGTTGATGATCTACTCAGCGAAATTAATATACGTGTAGAAAAGGGCGAAAGGGTACTCGCAACGACATTAACTAAGCGTATGTCTGAAGACTTAGCAGAATACCTTGCCGATCATGGCGTGAAGGTGCGTTATTTACACTCAGATATTGATACTGTTGAGCGTGTGGAGATTATTCGAGATCTACGTTTAGGTGTATTTGATGTACTCGTTGGTATTAACTTACTACGTGAAGGTCTAGATATGCCTGAGGTGTCTTTGGTTGCTATCTTAGATGCCGATAAAGAAGGTTTTTTACGCTCTGAACGCTCGCTGATCCAGACCATTGGCCGTGCTGCTCGTAACCTCGAAGGTAAAGCTATCTTATATGCTAATCGCATCACCAAATCGATGGATAAAGCCATTAGTGAAACTGAGCGTCGCCGTGCTTTGCAGCATGAACATAACGTGAAGCATGGCATTATACCAAAAGGACTGAAGAAGAAGGTCGGTGATGGTTTAAATATAGGTAGAACACCAGAGCAACAAATGATGCATATTGCCGAACAGAAAGCGACCTATGCAGTGTTTACTCCAGCAGAGCTGAGTAAAGAGATCGTGCGCTTAGAAGAGCAGATGTATAAATACGCACAAGATTTAGAGTTTGAAAAAGCCGGTGAAACACGCGATAAAGTGGCTAAACTGCGTGAGCAATTAATTCAATAGTCGTGAACAGCTAAGTTAATAGAAACGAAAAAGCGAAACCAATGACTGTAAATAACGTTAAGTCGGTTTCGCTTTTTATTTTATCTAAATTGTTCTATCAAAGTGGTTTACCGACAGCCGATTGTTAAAACCAACTGGCACATGCCTGCTTAGAATAACGAATCAGACAGGTCAAATAACTCTTGATTAAAAGGACGTTTCATATTGTTGATACAATCAATAATGTCATGGTGAACCATTTGTGAGTTCATTAAACCCACACAGCGGCCGCCTTCGCCTTCTAATAAAAGCTTAACTGCAAAAGAACCCATACGACTTGCCATAATGCGGTCTCGGGCAGTTGGTGTTCCACCGCGCTGTAAATGGCCTAGGATAGTCGCACGTGTTTCACGGCCTGTTTCAGCTTCAATATGTTTAGCCAGTGCATCTACATTCGTTACATGTTCACACATCGCAATGATTGCGTGTTTTTTGCCTTTTTCGATACCCGCTTTGACTTGGGTTAACAGTTCAGCTTCATCATAACCTTTTTCAGGAATTACAACGAATTCTGCACCACCGGCAACCGCTGCACCCATAGTTAAATCACCACAGTAGCGACCCATGATTTCAACAATTGAGATACGTTGATGTGATGTTGAGGTATCACGCAAACGGTCAATTGCGTCAACCACCGTGTTAAGTGCAGTATCAAAACCAATGGTGTAAGTGGTGCCTGGAATATCGTTATCAATTGTTCCTGGAATACCGATACATGGGAAGCCCATTTCAGTTAGCTTCTTTGCGCCCATGTAAGAACCGTCACCACCGATCACAACAAGTGCGTCGATATCGTGTTTTTTAAGGTTTTCAATTGCTTCTTGACGTACGCTTTCTTCTTTGAATTCAGGGAAGCGTGCAGAACCTAAGAAAGTACCACCACGGTTAATGACATCAGAAACAGATTTACGATCTAGTTTTTCAATACGGTTTTGGTGTAAACCAGCATATCCGTCGTAAATACCATAAACTTCTAAACCAAGATGTAAGCCTTCACGCACAACAGCTCGGATTGCAGCGTTCATGCCTGGTGCATCACCACCACTTGTTAAAACACCTATTCTTTTAATCATTGAAGCCTCAAATATATCAGTCGATGATACTTTATTTATTGGGTTAGAGTCTTGTACTTATCTAGGTAGAGTGTTGTACTTATCTAGGTAGAGTACTGTTTCAGCAAGTGATAGCACGCTTGTTAATTTATTTAGCACACCAATTTTAGTTTATCTGTTGCTGTTACTTTCTCGTTATAATAATCACTTTTTATTAATTTATTATAACTATGTATTCTCTTCTTTTCTGTGTCTTTGTGACTATTTTTATTACTAAAGTAATAGTTGTCATTCTTTCATATGAAACTTTCGTTCGAAAAATAAAATAATGCCTTGGTGCAAGTTTATTTTTTACAATATAAGTTTAATAAGAAAGGAGCGCAGTAATACATCATTATTAAGTAATCTGTATTACTACACTTTTATTCCTAATTCAGAGCAGAACATCGCTCTATATTAGGTTTTGATAGGTACTATGCAGAAGCACCAGCAATAACTTTAGAGAATTCAACAGCGTCTAGTGAAGCGCCGCCTACTAGGCCGCCATCAATGTCTGCTTGACCGAATAATTCAGCAGCGTTAGCGCCTTTAACTGAACCACCGTAAAGGATTTGAACTTTGTTTGCTACTGCTGCATCTTGCTCTGCTAACCATGAACGGATGTGAGCGTGAATGTCTTGTGCAATTTCAGGTGTTGCTGTTTTACCAGTACCGATTGCCCAAACTGGTTCGTATGCGATAACTGCATTGTTTAGAGATGCGATACCAGATTTAGTAACAACCGCTTGAAGTTGCGCTTCAACAACTGCTTTAGTTTCGCCTGCTTCGAATTGCGCTAGTGTTTCACCGATACAAAGTACAGGTACTAGGCCATTTTCTTGTGCAACAGCAAATTTGTCAGCAACAACTTCGTTTGATTCACCGTGTATAACACGACGTTCGCTGTGGCCAACAAGTGTATATTTACAACCGAATTCTTTTAACATAACTGCTGAGTTTTCACCAGTGAATGCACCAGCTGTATTAACGTCACAATCTTGTGCGCCGTAGCTAATTGCAGTGTCAGCTGTTAATGCTTCAACTTGTGGGATAAAAACAGCAGGAGGGCATACAGCAACTTCAACAGTTGCATTGTCTTTTGCCGCATCAACTAAACCGTTAATTAAAGCTTCTACAGATGCTTTAGTTGCGTTTAGTTTCCAGTTACCCATTACTAGTGCTTGTCTCATGTCTATCTCCGATATGGTTTAAAGCTATTTTTCTTCAACTTAATTAACTTGAGTAATAATGACTAAAGTGGCTTAAGTTGAGAACATGGGGTGATTATAGAGTCATCTAGCGTCAGGGCAAGTTGTCATAAGACAATTTTTGGTAATAAAACTACATAAAATGCGGTAACTGTGACTTAACCCACGTTTACTTGCTCGGTTCAGCTCTAAATGCAGTGTTAATTACAGAATGTAAAACTTATTGGTCATTTTTTAACGACAACCAAGCTAGTCCCAGCCACTCGTGAACAACTGATGAACTAACTGCAAGATACTTAGCTCGAGGAAAGTAATAATGGAGTGGTTGGACGCTATTAGTTTGTTTACTGACATGTGCTGTTGGAGCTGGAATAGGAGATAAGCCCTGTTGTTGGAAGATCTTCATTGAACGTGACATATGGATTGCTGAAGTTACGAGTACGAGTCTTTTACCTTGTGTAATTTCTTTATTATCAATGGCTTCCTCTATAGTGTCACGAGGCTCTTCTAATAAGATAATGGCTGATTTGGGTACGCCTAACGCGATAGCTAAACGCGCATTCATCTTCGCATTACTGTTAATGTCACCACCGCTATAACCACTGAAGATTAACTTTGCCGTGGGGTTTAGTTTATAAATACGCACGCCTTCTGTGGTTCGAGCAAGGGCTGTTGGGGTTAACTGACTAGTAATAGGTAAACTGTCTACCGTGGTGTGACCGTTACCCAATACGTGGATATAATCAACACTTTGCTGCTGGTAACTCGGGTACTGAGACTCTAATGTAGCGGCTAAACGGCTAGCGACAGGATCAAGGCTTAATAGAAATAATGTAATAAAACTACTACAAAACAGCACTTGGGCACTGCGTTTATAGCGAGTGAGTTTATATAGTAGTGCCGCAAGGATAAAAGCAGTGAGCAGTAATGGTAGTGGCATTAACCAGGTACCAATGATTTTTTTAAGTGCGAACATAGGAAAATTGGTACCTGTTTGTAAAGAATATTAAGGGCGCTGTAGTTGAATATCGCTCACACGTAAATTCCCCGAAATCAATATCGAACCCGGTAATTCAGTCGTGTTGGCGTCAGGGAAATCAATTGTCATCACTTTTCGTACGGCGGGCGCGCACTTATAGTATTCATTATATAGAATACTTAACCATAAATGCTTCGGTAAAATATCGGTGAGCTGGTTGTCTTGCTGCCAATAGTGAAGGGCAGAGAAGGGATCGCCTTTATTACTCAATACTCGGGTAAATAACGCTTCGCACTGTGACAATACATAGTCGGCTTCGAGTTGACGCGCTTTTTGCTGTAAGTCATCAATACGACCACTGCTGCGTAAATCAACGGTTTCAGAATCTGACTTACTTTCTTTACGTAATGAGTGGTAAATGTCGGTGAGTTCTTCTTGCTGTACCTGATTGCTAATATCAACACTGGCTGATAATTGCAGTGGCGCAACGCGATTGAAGATAGCCGGTACTTGTTCACGTTCAGCGTAGTCGTCTAACTCCCAAATAGGATTGTCTTTTAGAAATTTAGACATGGCTTTAAGACGGGCCACTTGTTCATTTTGCTTACGCAGGGTCATTAGCAATTGACGCATGCGATGAACTGCGCCTTCTAACTGACGGTTAATACGACGATAACCATCAATAAAGAAAGTAACTTTGCGGCTGAGTTCTGCAGGCACATCATCCCAATCTAACCAGCTATATACGTCATTAAGATTAATATCGGCTAACGCATTAAGTAAGCCCTCGGTATAAGCGATGGCTTTTTCATTTTCATGGATCTTACTTTCTAAGCTATCCACAAAACCGAACTTACTGGTGATTGCTGCGAACAAACCACTGACACTGTCTTCTAATTCATAAACAATGCCGTAAAGCTCTTCGTCAACTTGACTTAAATAGAAAGAAACTTCATTGTGCTGACCAGTTAATAACGCGCGTTTATATGACTTAATATCACCATCAATGTGTTGCATGACTTTAGCGATATCAGTACGTTTACGGTAAGACGCATGACGTAATAATAGTTTGTCTAAAATACGCTTTAAGTTGATGGCCAGCATATAGGTGCCATCTTCTTCACTTGGACGGATCAGCCCATTCTTGGTGAGCATTTCTAATAAGGCGCTATTCTCGCCATTATCAATAATGCTGCCATCGAAATAGGCTTGGGCCAACATGCTGCTGTTTGTTTTAGCAAATGAAGTGCGTATTATCTGGGCAATTTTTTCGACTTCAGAAGCGCTTTGCAGCTGTGACATTAAAACATCTCCGACTGTGAGTCATCGAAGATATGGTTATTTTGTGTTTCTAATTTCAACGATTCGCTGTCATTAATAAAATCAATTAACTCGTGAATATAGTTCATTTTAGCGGTGATCTGATAAATGGTACTGCCCGTCTCTAAACGTTGTACGTAGCCAGCTTCATCTAATTTTTTTAAGATAAAGTTAAGCTGTTCCGAAATATCATTACGACTAGTCTTGAAAATACCTTTATTGGTTAATAGCGCTAACTGTTGTTTTAACGTTGGTTCGTGCTCAATACCACGTAATAGTTCAGACAAGCGGATAGTATCGCCTGCGCGCATGGCGCAATCATGTACAAGGGCTGTCATGGCGAGATCTAAAAAATTAACTAATGGGCGGAAGATATCACGTACTTGGCGTAGCTGCTGACGAATATCTGTGCGGTTCTCTTCTTCAATCGTGCAGTAGCAAGCGACAAAGGCTAAACCATCCTCAATCACTTTTACTTTACGGTTAATCAAACGCAGGTAATCATTTACCTTTTCAAATAAGCTCTGCTCAGACAGGTAGCGATATGCATCAGGTTGACTGACCTGACAAATGGTATGACCCTGTAACAATAATTCAACGGTAGTTTGAAACATGGGTTAACCCTCTTCTTGCATAGTTGCTGGCGTAGTATCTGCAGCTATGATTGATGTTGTACTTGTAGACGACGTCTTTGTTTCCACCGACGATGTTAATTCTGGTTCTGATACTAAGGTTTTTTTGGCATCACCATTTAACAGAGCCATGAGTGGATCGTCATCAACATTCATCTGGATCAGACGTTTATTACGGCTATCAATTTCATATAGGTGATCGAATAACTGCAATACTGATTTATCGGTTGACGGTGATGCTGTAATGATCTGAATACCGTGTTGATTTAGCATTTCGAGCATTGCCTGAATGTTTTCAGAATGCAATTCACCTAATTCATCGACTGGCCAAGTGATCACGGTACTTGCATCGGGGCGCAACATGGTTGTTAAACCGGTAAAGAAAGTAATTAAGGCTAAGTAAGATAGGCCCGTTGATGAGACATCTTCCAGTTCTTTTGGTGTTGTTGCACGAGTCGTTCGACCGTTTTCAACAATGGTAAATTCAATATCAAATAGCTCATTGTGCTGCATGTTATTGTTTTTCGGTAATACCGCTGATAATTCATCCAAGCTATCAATTAAGTTTTGTGGAATACTGCGATCATGCGTGAGTTCGGTATTAGCTTGATATGCTTCAAACGCCTCGTTTACATTTTCAAGCTGCTTCCAGTAACCTAACTTGTCCATCTTAGTACGAATGGCAATTTTAATATCACCGAGGGCAGTGAAGAATTGTTTACCATTCATGTGGCTAGACAGTTTACGGCCAGTACGGGTAATGTTGCGATCAAAGTTACTTAAATGGGTATAGATAGATAAAATATCGTTAGCACGTAATTCAACTTCGTGCGTGGTCGATGTTTGCAATAGTTTTGCATTTTTCAATACATAACTCAGCTGTTCGCCGCTGTTGATTGCTTCTTCAAGGCGGTAGTTCACCATCTCAGGGTCACTTTCAATGCGGTTTTCTAACCAACCAATTTGCAGTGTACTTTTTGAGTAACGTTTTAATTCACTGCTAATTTTACTCACAGAGCTTAATACATTACTTTGTTGTTTACCTAACAGACTTATTTGGCTGTTCGTTAGCTTAGAGATGTTGTTGACGGTGTATTCTGGTAAATCATCATGTTTAATAGCAGGATAGTCTGCTAGTTTTACAAGGCTGTTATCTAAGCCTTTTAATTGTAATACTAAGTCAGTAACGAGCTTATCGAGCTGGGTTTTCTCTTGCTCTAGCTTGTCGGTTGACTGCTGATAATCTTGATGTTTATCTTTTAATTGCTGTTGGAAACGTTGGATAGCGGCATCTAAGCGGCGTAAACGTTCACGGCCTGGTTCCACTTGCGACCATGATGTTTCTAACCAGCTATTATATTTATCCGCTTTTTGTTGGAATACTTTGGCATTCTCAACGGCTTTCATCGTTTGTTTTATTTTAGCTTCAAGGGCGTTGAAGATGCTGGCATTAATCCCTGCGTCGCTTAATGCGGCTTGGAGTGCATCGGCAATGCGTTGCGCTTCAACTTGTGCTTCATTGCGCAGATTGTCGAGTGATGACTGGTAGCTATCAATACGCTGATTATAGTCAGTTTCTAGCTGGCAATGTACGCTTAAACGTTCGTTGTTTAGTTCGTTATGACGACTTTGATAATCAACCTTTGCTTGGCTTAATGCTTGTTGCGCTTGAACTAAGAGTAGTTCTGTATCCGCTAATTCAGTTTGCACTCGCGCAATAGCTAAGGTTTTATGTTGTTCTAATTTACTATTTAATTCATCTTCTTCATTTACTAGGCTAGTGAGTAATTGAGTTTGTTTAAACAGTAATTGCTTGCTCGACATTAATTGTTTATCAAGCTCTTCAACGTCTTTATTGAGCCGCTCTAATGCTTGTTGTAATTGCTCTAGTTCCGATTTTTTAGCCCCAATTTGCGCTGAAATATGCTGTTCTTTTTCTGCCAGTGCGCTGTCTGTGAACGAGACGTGTTCTAGGGCATTAAGGTTGATTTTTATGCCATAAAAATCTTGAACTTGGGTTAGCGCTGTTTCGGTATCGGATTGTTTCGCTGCGTCAGTAAATGCGGCTAATAACTCTGGTTCAAGATGCAGGTGTTTTAATAGCTCAGGGTTAATGACACGACCAATGTTGCTTTGCCAGTTTGGCACGTGCTCAACAAGGAAAGCATGTAATGACCCTTTGGCTGGGCTTAACAGTGTTTGTACATCTCGCTGCTGCTGCGCTAAATGGTTTAATTCGATTTTTAAGCGATCGTTGGTTTGCAGCGCTTGATGTTGTTTTTGGCGTAAACTTTGAGACTCGCTGCTAACACGGTTGTAGGCTTCTTGACGCTCGCTAATACGACGACGACACTGGCTTAGATTCTGTTGTAATTGCAGAGATTGGTCAGCAAGTTCTGGATCAATCTGCGGCTGTTTCAGCTGTAGGTTAAGTGAGATCTTAGTATGTTCAAGCGGTGTTTTCTTTTCGGTTAACTGATCAATCAGCGTTTGTGTTTGCGTTCTTAATTCACTTTCTAACGTTGCATAGCGTAACTTGTTTTCACTTAACGCGGTTGTTAACTGTTGACGCTGAGAGCTGATCTCGTTCGTTAGTTGTTGCTCGTGCTTGTTAAAATCAAGCTCTTGTTTTTGCTGCTGTTCGGTAAACGTGCGACTAAGATCGGCAGACTTTTCACTTAACTGGGTTTTTTCGTTGTTCAGATTGATTAAGCGTAAGGTAAAATCAGATAACTCAGAACCGCGCTGCTCATAGGTCGCGGCTTCATCATCTTCAAAATCAATTTTTTCTTGTTCTAATTTATCAAGATCGTGTTTAATTTCACGATGGGCTTTTTCTTCATCGTGACAGGCATCTTCAATCGTTAATACTTGCTGTCTGTGTGCTTCTTTTAAGTCGGTCAACTCAAGCAATACATCTTTTAAACGTGTACCTGCAGTGTCTTGATCTTGACTACACTTCTGTTGGTAGATATCAGCAAGGTGATGTAGGTGCTGTAGATCTTTTTTGATTTCAATAAGTGAATCAATGTCAGTTAATGACGATAGGATCTTGTCTTCTAGATTGAGAATGGCTTGTGATGAATGCAGGTCGGCTAGCCAGCTATCAATATCGGTTTTATCAATGTTAACCATGTCAGTCACATTGTGGCTGAGCATTTCTGAACTGATCGCGTCTTGCGAGATCTCGATGATCATTTGTTTGATCACGTCGAAGTTAGAGATCTTATTAAATACCGAGGTAACGACTTTTTCAATGTGCTTAATCGGTGATTGGCTCATTGAAAAACGTTGTTGTAGTGTACGCAGTGATTTCTTGCCGCCGAGATCACGATGATTCTGAATGACTTTTGCATATTCATCGACACTTAACAGGCTGCTGATTTCACAACTATGTTGAGTTCGATAATTACGTTTAATTTCGTCATCGCCAAAAATATTGCCACTTTCATCCAGGTACATTTTGATATCGAACGGGTGATCAATAAAGCGATATAGCAGTTTATCGCCATCGCTTTTAATTAATACATGACATAATTGCGGTGTGTCGGTGCCGTTCGGACGTTGATAGTCAAAAATGATGTAGCTGGTTTTACGCGGCAAATAATACGCGGCAAATGATTTCTTGTTGGCATTTCGTTCAACAATACGTCCAGGTCGCGCACCCCAAAACAGCATAGGCAGTTTAAGTAGTGTCGTTTTACCGGCACCATTGGTCCCCGCAACTTTAATATTACCCGTGTTATTTAACTCAAGTAATTTACCCGGCCAAAAGCTATCAATAAGGTAAGTTGTGCGACAAAGATATTGTTGTGAAGAATCAGTCATTATCATTATTTTGCAAGAAATCGAACCCCATATTTTAACTGAATGACGCACAAGATGTAAGAAAAAAGATAAGTTTAGTCGGGTGATGAGCGGTTCTGCTCAGATTATCAGCAACTTTGTGTTTGCCGTTGGATTTATGCAAATTTAGTGAATATTCTTGCATATATATAATAATGCAATACAATTCGCTAAATTATTTATATTAACAAGCTGAAATGATGGTTGGTGTGGCATTTTATGTCGACATTTGGCTTGATTAAGGAATTATTGATGGAAAACAAACTTGGACTAGGTATGTTGGTTGCGTTGGTATTCAGTACCATGGTCGGCGCTGGAATATTTAGTCTCCCGCAAAACGTTGCCGTATCAGCTGCACCCGGTGCAATCACGCTAGGCTGGTTGATCACGGGCTGCGGTATGCTCGCGCTCGTGACGGTATTACGTAATTTGGTGGTTCGCTTCCCTAATTTAAACGGTGGTATTTTCTCGTACGCCCAAGCAGGTTTTGGTAACTACATTGGTTTTATGTCGGCTTGGGGTTATTGGATCTGTAACTTATTAGCGAACGTATCGTATGCAGTGGTCTTTTTTAGTGCGATTGGCTACTTTGTTGATACCCCTGAAAACCCAATGATGGGACAGGGTAATACGCCAATTGCAGTGTTGGGTGGTTCGTTATTAATTTGGTTTATGCATGCGTTAGTATTACGTGGTGTGACACGTGCTGCGTTGATTAATGTATTTGCGACGGTGGCGAAAATAATCCCTATTCTAACCTTCGTTTGTTTGGTTGTGATGGCGTTTAGTTTTGATAAGTTTACCCTTGATTTTTGGGGTGAAAAAACACCTGAATTAGGCTCGGTATTAGATCAGGTTAAAGCCACTATGATGGTGACATTATGGGTATTCATTGGTATTGAAGGTGCGGTTATTTTATCTAACCGTGCTAAAGATAAACGCGACGTGGCTAAAGCAACGGGTATTGCGCTGTTCTCGGCATTATTACTCTATATTGCTGTTAGCTTGTTTACCTTAGGTGTAATGACTCAACCTGAAGTTGCGCAACTACAAAATCCATCAATGGCGAATATTTTAGAAGTGATCGTTGGTCCTTGGGGAGCAATGCTGATTAATGCTGGTTTGATTATCTCGGTATCCGGTGCGTTATTAAGTTGGACAGTGGTTAGTGCTGAAGTGCCTTTCATTGCGGCAAAAGAAGGGTTATTCCCGAAAGCATTTACGAAAGAAAACAGTAAAGGTGCAGCAACAACGTCACTGTGGTTCTCATCTTGTTTGGTACAATTCTTTCTAATCTTAACTTTATTACAAGAAAGCTCGTATTTAGCCTTGGTAAACATTGCGACTTCGGCTGTCTTGTTACCGTATTTTTTAGTGGGCGCTTATGGTGTGAAAGTCGCGTTAAGCGGTGAAGGTTATAGCGTAACTGAAGGTCGTAAGAAAGACCTTGTTATTGCATTAATATCATCATTTTATGGTGCTTGGCTCGTATATGCAGCTGGTGCTGAGTATATGTTGTTATGTGCATTATTGTATTTACCGGGTGTACTGGTTTATAAGAAAGCACTTGCTGAAAAACAGCAGGCATTTAGCAAGCAAGATTATGCTTATTCATTCGTGTTATTAGCAGGTGCTGCAGGTGCGGTTTATCTGTTATCAACAGGTGTGTTGTCACTTTCTTAGTATTTTAACCACAATTTTGATACTCTAATTAGACACTTAAAATGTTTAACTTGAAACCCTCACCTTAAAAGATAGGTGTATGTTGTAAAAAGGCTTATTTAGATGATTGTGGTTTTATATTTAATATTAGGCGCTGCGGCAGGTTTGATCGCTGGCTTGTTTGGTGTTGGTGGCGGTTTAATTATCGTACCAGCACTGGTTTTCTCTTTTTCCTTGCAAGCACTTTCGCCAATAGTTTTAACCCAGTTGGCGATTGGTACTTCCCTCGCGACGATTATCTTTACCTCTCTTAGTTCGATTAAAACCCACCACAGTAAAGGGGCAATTGATTGGTCTTTGGTTAAACGTCTGACTATCGGTATTGTTATTGGCGCGGTTGCTGGTAGTATTTTTGCTGATTATTTACCGGGTAATACATTACAAATTATTATCGGTATTTATGCATTAACTGTTGCGGTTCAAATGGGCTTTAATTTAAAACCAAAAGCAGAGCATGAACTACCAAAAGGCGCTGGCTTGAGTGTTGCAGGTGGTGTCATTGGTGCTATTTCTGCTTTATTTGGCATTGGCGGCGGTTCACTCACCGTACCTTACTTATCTTGGTGTCGTGTGGAAATGCGTAATGCGGTTGCGACGTCTTCTGCTTGTGGCTTGCCGATTGCGGTGGCAGGTGTGTGCACCTATATTATTACGGGCTGGAATAACCCTGATTTGCCGGAGTACAGTTTGGGTTATATTTACTTACCCGCTTTCTTTGGCATCATTATTACTAGCACTGTGTTTGCTAAACAAGGTGCAAAACTCGCGCACTCATTACCAAGTCATATCCTAAAACGGTATTTTGCTTTGTTATTACTGGGTGTTGGTTCGAAGTTTATTTTTTTCTAAAACGAACATTTCATTAATCAAGCGCTAGTATTCCCATGCGAAGATGTGGAGTTTGGCCATCGTCCAATTGCTGTTATTGACGCTATTGCATATTTATCAGTCGATGATATGAATAAATTCTTACAAAACAAGCTGGTTAAATTCATGTGGCCGATAAATTATCATTCGCTACCAGACGCTATAAATGTGAACCACATCAAGTTAAACAGGGCTTCCGTTCAACTGTGGGTCACAAGTTTATACGAATAGTTGAGCTAGATGATAATAATTCTTGCTTGTTATAAATCTGACTTGGTGTTCGCTTTGTTTTCTTGTAGTATACAGATTCCTCCTTATTCATCAGATGAATAGCGACATAGTAATGAAGGTTTACAATGTCATTTAGAGCGGTGTAATTAACAGAGATGTAGCATGCTA
>Ga0209292_1004109_pt1 | contig 15608 bp, 15 predicted proteins | sample GOMGulsemesocosm_2_FD_184634 | JGI IMG/M metagenome (GOLD analysis project Ga0209292, IMG submission 184634) | Methane-oxidizing microbial communities from mesocosms in the Gulf of Mexico - GOM9C Gulf of Mexico (SPAdes) (version 2) | ecosystem: Environmental > Aquatic > Marine > Cold seeps... | reverse complement strand
CTCCCAATATACTCGCTTCTCCCTCTGTCGGTTTTAGCACGCCGAGCAATATTTTAAATAGCGTCGATTTTCCTGCACCATTAGCACCAACAATCGCCGTTATTTCATTTTCCTTGATGCTAATACTCAGTGCATCTAGAGCAATTTTTTCTGAATAAGCTTTCGTTAAGTTTTTGGTTTCTATTACGTATTTAGTCATAACTCAGCCTTATCAGACACTTTTTTGACAACGGTTTGTAACTCTTTCTCTAGGCCTTGTAACAATTCATCATTACTATAATTTAAGCTTACCGTCGTCGCGATGAAGGTATTAATTGCTTTACTCAATTTAACCTCTCGTTCGAGTGTAGCGCCCTGTGTTTGAGGAAAACGCACAAATAAACCCAAACCACTCTTGGCTTGAACAAGTTGCTGTTGAGTTAATATGTTATATGCCTTAGCAACAGTCTTTGAATTAATGGCAAGCAACGTTGCTAAGCCTCTAACACTAGGAAGTTGTGCGCCAACAGGGAGCTCTCCTGTCGCAATTTTTAAGCTTATACCGTCAACAATTTGTTGAAATATTGGGGTCTGGGATCCCGTTTGCACGTTTATCATATGATTTCCTTTTGGCGTACCATCTAAAGTACTACACCACACTTGATGTACCACTTCAAGGGGTACACTAAAATTAATTTATTTTCTATTTATGGTTAGGTGAATGCGTCGGCATCAAAAAATATATTATGAAAGATAAAAACGTCAATGCGGGTTAGCCTATTAAGAATAGTAAATTTTCCGATTGATTCATCTAATTAATCTAAATAAAAACAGGGAATAATATTGTGAATATATATGGGATTAAATATGAAAGTTTTCGCTGACATTTTGATTAAAACTTTATAGTTCACTGGTCTACAGTCGTTTCATTTTTTGGTTTATTTAGTCAAATAGAGAGTGAAGAAAACTGTAAAAAAATAGTGTTAAAAGTTAATAATTAAAAGTATAAATTTTGAAAGTGTTTAGACTTTGACATTCTGAAAAGGTAATTTTTGGAAGTATCAACGTTTAACATATTCCTTTCAGTTGAATACGAAAGGAATATGTGAAAACCATTATTTTTGATAAATAATGGTTAAGTGTACAAGCGAGACTATAAGCTAAATTTCAACCATATCACCTTTACTCTGTAACCATGTTTTTCTGTCTGGACTACGTTTTTTTGAAAGTAACATATCCATAAGTTCCATCGTTTCAGAGTGCTCATCAACGGTTAGTTGTACTAAGCGGCGAGTATTTGGGTCCATAGTCGTTTCACGTAACTGCAAAGGGTTCATTTCTCCTAGCCCTTTAAATCGTTGTACATTTACTTTGCCACGTTTTTTCTCGGCTTCAATACGGTCAAGTACACCGTCTTTTTCAGCTTCATCTAAGGCATAAAAGACTTCTTTACCAATATCTATTCGATATAAAGGCGGCATAGCAACATAAACATGTCCTCTTTGCACTAGAGGTAAAAAATGTTGCATGAACAATGCACATAATAATGTCGCTATATGTAGTCCATCGGAGTCAGCATCCGCTAAAATACATATTTTTCCGTAACGTAATTCGGTTAAATCATCAGAGTCTGGGTCAATACCCAATGCAACTGAAATATCGTGCACCTCTTGCGAAGCGAGTATTTGCCCTGAATCAACTTCCCATGTATTTAAGATTTTACCACGCAAAGGCATGATAGCCTGAAATTCGCGATCTCTCGCTTGCTTAGCACTTCCACCCGCCGAGTCACCTTCGACTAAGAATAATTCGGTGCGAGTAATATCTTGGCTACCACAATCAGTCAACTTTCCAGGTAATGCTGGACCTTGAGTGATTTTTTTACGAATTATCTTTTTGCTAGCACGTAAACGGCGCTGAGCATTAGAAATACAAAATTCAGCAAGATTTTCTGCTATTTCTGTATGCTGGTTCAACCATAAACTAAATGAGTCTTTAACAACCCCAGAAACAAAAGCTGCACATTGACGTGAAGATAATCGCTCTTTGGTTTGACCAGCAAATTGTGGATCTTGCATCTTGACCGATAAAATATAAGAACATTTATCCCATATATCGTCTGGGGTAAGTTTCACCCCGCGTGGAATCAAGTTTCTAAACTCACAAAACTCACGCATTGACTCTAACAAACCTTGGCGCAAGCCATTAACGTGTGTACCACCTTGAATCGTTGGAATTAAGTTTACATAACTCTCTCCGACTCCCTCACCACCTTCGGGTAACCATGTTACCGCCCAATCGGCCGCTTCGTGTGATGATGTAAAAGTGCCAACAAAAGGCTCTTCCGGTAAACAGATACAAGTTTTAAGAGAATCTTTGAGGTAGTCGACTAAGCCATCTTCATAATACCATTGGTATTTTTTGTCTTCATTTTTATCATGGAACTTGATAGTCAAGCCCGGACAAAGAACAGCTTTTGCTTTTAATAAATGAATCAAACGGCGAACTGAAAAATTCGCCGTATCAAAATATTTGGGATCAGGCCAAAATTTTACCCGAGAACCTGTATTACGTCGCCCAACAGTGCCAGTTTCATGGAGTTCTTCAACTTTTTCTCCGTGCTCAAAAGCCATTTCAAAGACTTTACTGTCACGACGAACCGCAACATCCACACGCGTTGATAAAGCATTCACAACCGAGATACCAACACCGTGCAAACCACCTGAAAACTGATAGTTTTTATTAGAAAACTTACCACCGGCGTGTAATTTACAAAAGATAAGCTCAACCCCTGAAACACCTTCTTCTGGGTGAATATCTGTTGGCATGCCTCGACCATCATCGATAATTTCTAATGACTGATCTTTATCGAGCACTACAGTGATATTTTGCGCATGCCCAGCTAACGCTTCATCGACCGAGTTATCAATAACTTCTTGGCCTAAATGATTTGGGCGGGCTGTATCTGTGTACATGCCAGGGCGATGACGTACTGGATCTAAACCACTGAGAACCTCAATGGAGTCTGAATTATATTGTTCGCTCATTTAACTTTTCTAATAATTATTATGGTGAAAAAATGTTTTATAAGTTAAAAAACATCGCAATTTTAGGTAATACTTTCGAGTAATCAATAAAGCTATGATCACCACCTTGCTGTACAATTAATTGGCAATCGCAATATTTATCAACAGCTTTTTGATAATCTAACACTTCATCACCTGTTTGTACCATGACCAAGTAATTTTTTTTCGAAATAATTTTTTGCTCAAGGTTTGCCAACGACTTTATAAAGTGGCTTTCAATACTATAAACCTCCTTGGTATAGGGATTAGTTTGCTCGCCTAAATAATCAGTTAACAACTCAAAAGGTTTTACTGCCGGATTAATCAATACCGCTTTCCCTTGGTATTTTTCTGACAAGTATGTCGAAAAATACCCTCCTAAGGAGGAGCCGATAAAACACCAAATACTTTTTTCATCACTGTTTAAAGCGATTAACGTTGTTAGTTGATCAATAACGGCGTCTGGAGATGACGCCAACTGAGGACTAAAAAACGAAACATCAGGGAAATTTTCATTAAAGTAACTTTTTGTCAATTGTGCTTTCATCGATTGTGGTGACGAGTTAAAACCATGCAAATATAAAATATTAATGTGCTTAGACATTTCACACCCTAGATAAAAAATAACTGTCAGAAATAATTTGGCCATCATCAAACAAAGAAAATATTCGATAACCAGCACCTTGCCCATTTGATGCACCGCTATTCTTGCTCATATCAAATTGAATTGATGTTGCAGGACAAGTAAATAAAGGTATTGACGGTGTATGGTTTGAGTACAGGGTCAAGGATTGATGAACATGCCCACAAGTAAGACCTTTAATACTCGAATGTTTATTTATCGTCTGCCAAAATTGTGTTTGATTTTCTAAACCGTGCTTATCCATGAAATACCCCACATCTAAAGGATGGTGATGCATCATTAGTAGCTGATGTTTATCTTCATTAATGACTGCCTCTAATGCGCATAAATCACTTTGAGTCACGAGTCCTTTCGGGGTATCACTCTTGCTATTAAGTAAAACAATTTGCCAGAATTGCTCGTTTATTAGTTTATTTGGCGTAAAAGGTGGAACTGATAAATACTTATCAAGCAATGCATGTTCATCATGATTACCCGCTAAATAATAAAAAGGGACTTTTATCTCACTACTTTGAACAGCTTCTACAAAATGTTGATAAGAGGCTTCACTATGGTCTTGAGTAATATCCCCAGTAAAGACAATTACTTCTACGTTAGGAATATTGTTAATTTCTTGAAGAACAGCAACCAAATTATGGTAAACATTAGCACCATAATGCAGACCATCGGTTTGTGAAAAAAGATGGCAATCACTTATTTGGGCTATTTTAAATACAGATGTCAAAAGCAGTTACTCGAAAAGGGATAAATTAACTTGACCCAATTTTAAACAAAGTTGCAGCCACTCTTTAAGAAAAAGATTGATTTGCTCTTTTTCATCAGGCAAATGCATTTTACTATTTGGGTAATCGTATCTAGGTTTTACTTGCCTAATATCCTGATTACTGATCACTTCAGCCATTCGAGCATCATGATACAAACGAATGGTCATTTTAGGATGTAATAGGTGAGAAAAATGACTTTCAATTTTATTCTTTGCTGAGCTTATGTCACTTTTTGTTTTTTTTTGTTTAGCATTAGGCAGTTCTTGACAGATACTGACTAAACTTGTGTATCGGGTGATTTCGAGTGTTTTTATGCTGTAAGATAAAAAGTCAGAAATTAAAAAGTTACGTTCATTACCTACAGCCTCTTCATCATTATGACTGGCAAGTAAGCGAACGAACAACATATAATTGATTTCACAAAGATTCATCAAAGTTGATAGTCGTGGGTGATATTTCTTACTTTGATTTGCCATTTACGATGACCATTTCTGCTGTAAGTGTAGATAGTTATTCTGCAACCATTGTAACCCAATTATTGTGGCAGCATTGGTGATTTTTCCATTTTCTAAAAACGAGAAGGCTTGTTTTCTTTCCATGACATGTAACAAAATATCTTCGCCTTCAGATTCTAAACCATGAACACCACTTACATTTTCGCTATCAATATTAGCAACATATAAATGAATAACTTCGCTCATACCACCAGGACTTGAAAAATACTCGATAACTTTATCAATTTGTTTTTCATTTAACGTTAAGTCAGCCTCTTCTTTTGCTTCACGTATCGCTACATCAATGGGAGATTCATCCTTATCAAACATACCCGCAACAAATTCTAGCAGCCAAGGAGTATCTCCCTGCCCGAGAGCCCCTGCACGAAACTGCTCAAGTAGCACCACTTTGTCATTGCGAGCATCATAGGGAATAACAACGACAGCATGACCACGTTCAAATATTTCTCGCGATAATACCTGACTTTCTCCACCATTGAATAGACGATGGCTCAGCTGATACTCATCCATTTTGAAAAAACCTTGATAGCAGTTTTTCTGTTGATGAACCGTTACATCTTTACTCGTAAAGCGTAATAACTTGGTATTTTTTTCAACCATTGGTCTTTTTTTTACTTCCATGATAAAACTTTAAATAAATGAATATGCTATATAGTAAATTCAGCACTAGCACAAAACATTTTGTTACACTAGAATGCATTCGTAAACACTTATTATATACAGCTAATTCGAAAATCAAGATACGATAGTAACATAATAATATAGAGTACATGACACACTCACAGGAATAGCACACTCATGAAAAAAACAATTTCGGCACTGATCATCGGTATGGTTTGTGCAACTAACACTACGTCAGTTAACGCGGAAGATTTATTAAGCGTTTACAAACAAGCACAAAAAAACGACCCTTCTGTATTGAAGTCCCATGCTTTATTTAATGCCTCAAAAGAAGGTATTGTTCAAGCAAGAGCAACGTTAATGCCTGAAGTTAGTGCAACCGCAGATTATGAAAAAAGTACTGGTTACAGCGAAAGTAGTGTCGGTGACAAAAATGGTGACCACATAGACGAACGCATGAAGGTCAGTGATAGTAAAGGTACTAGCTATAGAATCAATTTTGGCATGGAGATTTACAAGCACTCTTCTTGGTTACGTCTTGATAATGCAAAAAAATCAGCTCACCGCAGTGATGTTAATTACCAATCTGCAAAGCAAGATTTAATTGTTCGTGTAACTAAAGCTTATTTTGATGTATTAAGTGCAAAAGACGATTTAGATTTTGCTAAAGCTGAAAAAGCGGCGATTGAACGCCAATTAGAACAAACAAAACAACGTTATTCTGTTGGTCTAACGGCGGTTACTGATGTACATGAAGCACAAGCTCAGTACGATAACGCAGTAACATCTGAAATACGTGCTGAAAACAGTGTATTCACTGCTGAAGAAGCTTTACGTGTGATCACCAATGTTTACCCAAGAAACTTAAACGTTTTAAATACTGAACGTTTTAGCACTTCTCGCCCTGTACCTGACAGCGCTAATGAATGGCAACAAACGGCAGAAGCAAAAAACTTAGATTTAATTGTCCAAAAAATCTCAGTTGATATCGCAAAAGAAAACATAAATATTCAAACGGCTGGTCACTATCCATCTCTTAAACTAGGTGGTAGCTATGGTGGTTCAAACTCTGATAACCTGTTAAGCAATAGTTCATCAAAAAGTGATAGCCATTCTATTGGTATTACTTTAAGCGTACCTATTTATTCAGGTGGCGCAACCTCAAGTGCAATTCGTGAAGCACAAAGTGATTACGTTGCAGCCAGTCAAGACTTAGAGCAAACTCATCGTGATGTTGTTCGTAAAACACGTAATGCTTATAACACCGTTATTGCTGCAGTTTCAGCAATTAAAGCACTAGGACAATCTGTTGTCAGTGCTGAAAGTGCACTAAAAGCAACTGAAGCTGGTTTTGAAGTAGGTACTCGTACCATCGTAGATGTTTTAGACAGCACACGTAATTTATACAATGCAAAACGTAACTTGTCATCGACACGATACGATTATGTACAAAATATTTTAACGTTAAAACGTGCCGCTGGTACCATTAGTGAACAAGACTTAATCAATATCAACCAAGGATTAAGTGAAGCTAAATAGTTTCTTCGCTCCTTGAATTGTTCGTCATGAACATTCGTCGTTCTTTCACATCGACGTGCATGGATGCACTAATGCAGCGAAGGTATGGATACCTAAGAGCTGTCATGTGATCACGACATACCGTTCATCCTGAACATAAAAAAGCCCTGATATTTCAGGGCTTTTTAGTTTAAAGTTAATATTGGTAATTAACTAAACATCGACTTCACATCCGTAACCGTCTTTTTGAATTCATCGCTGTCCATAAAATTTACGTCAGGTAAGATACCTTTATTAACATAACTTTTTAATAGTACTTCTCGCGTTGATTCATTTTTGAATACACCATGATAAATCGCTCCTGCGCGAATAAAGTCTAAATAATGTGTCTCAGATGGCAATACCGTTAAATCGCTCCAGCTAGTGACTAAAGCAGTAAAGTCTTCTGAGAATCCCCACGCTTTAGTTACTTCCCCACCTATGTTCCCCGCTAATTTAGCAATGGCTTGCTGTAAAAAAGTTGGATTAGCGAAAACATCAGGATGGTTTTCAGCTTCAGTTAAAATAGGTAGAACACCAATATTATGAACCAAGGCAGCTAATGTTAACGTGTCTAAAGTCAGAGACGTATGCTTATGATTTTGCATATAAAAAGTCATTAAACTTATTGCAACCGAAGCAACATCAACAGTTTTCCCCCAAGACTTCTTCATGTACATTGAAACAATTTCATTTTTTGAAATAAAGACTTGTTCTAAAGCCATTGCTGTTGCAATGCTTTTGATTTGACGTAATCCAATACGAGTTACCGCTTGGGTGACTGTTTCCACTTTAACTGAACGGCCTAAAATAGCGCTATTAGCAACTTTCAACATCCCTAAGGACAAAGCAGGGTCATGGGCAATAATATCACTCATTTGGTTTAAATTAATATCAGGGTTGTCTGCTGCTTGTCGTACTTTCAGTGCAATTTCAGGTAAAGTCGGTAGTACTAGCGCATCTTGCTTAATTTTTTCTACTAAAATTGTATAAAGGGCATTTTCAGTTCCCATAGTCCCACCTTAATTATCATCATGATTTATTATTTGTATACTTTCAAAGTAGCACACTTTTTTATCTCTATTATTATTTTAGCTCAATTATGAGTAAAATCTTCAATATGGTTGATTTATTGAACTAATTGATACTTTTTTATAATTTTAAGCTTATTCACCAATTTATGATTTTCATCAAACAACTGGGCGAATAGTTGTTTGCCTAGGCTTTATTAAGTTTTTATAATGCGCGCAATTTAAAGCAATTTACTTAACGACTTATGTTGAAACCTGAATTATTGTCTCCTGCGGGAAGTTTAAAGAATATGCGTTATGCTTTTGCTTATGGAGCTGATGCCGTTTACGCAGGACAACCTCGCTACTCGCTACGTGTGCGAAATAATGAGTTCACTTTAGAAAACCTACAAATAGGCATTAACGAAGCACATGCCTTAGGGAAAAAGTTTTATTTAGTAAATAACATTGCCCCACACAACAGTAAATTAAAAACCTTCATTAAGGATATTACTCCTGTAATTGCAATGAAACCTGATGCATTGATTATGTCAGATCCTGGTTTGATTATGATGGTGCGTGAGCAGTTTCCAGATATGGCCATTCATTTATCTGTACAGGCGAATGCGGTCAATTGGTCTACGGTTAAGTTTTGGTACCAACAAGGGGTTGAGCGCGTTATTTTATCACGTGAATTATCCCTTGATGAAATTGAAGAAATTCGTTTTCATTGCCCTGAAATGGAATTAGAAGTTTTTGTTCATGGTGCATTATGCATGGCATATTCTGGGCGTTGCTTATTATCGGGTTATATGACCAAGCGCGATCCAAACCAAGGTACATGCACAAATTCATGCCGTTGGAAGTATGATAGCCATGAAGCCAAAGAAACAGAAACGGGCGATATTATTGCCGTGAATCCAGCAAAGCCCGAAATATTTACATCTGAGCCAACAGAAATTATAGTGCCTGAACAAAAACCAATCGACGATATAGTTTTACTGCAAGAACAAGGTCGACCAGGTGAGTATATGCCTGCATTTGAAGATGAGCATGGCACTTACATAATGAACTCAAAAGATTTACGTGCTGTTGAACATGTTGAAAGATTAGTAAAAATGGGGGTACACTCATTGAAAATTGAAGGTCGAACTAAGTCATTTTACTACTGTGCTCGTACTGCACAAATTTATGGTCAAGCCATTAAAGATGCAGTAAATGATAAGCCTTTTAATGAAAGTTTAAATAGCGATTTAGAGCATTTAGCGCATCGTGGTTACACCGAAGGTTTTTTACAGCGTCATCGACCTAGCGACACACAAAATTATGAATACGGATACTCAAAAAGTGATACACAGCAGTTTGTCGGTGAAGTATTAGGGCGCAACACAGAAACCGGACTAATTGAAATTGACGTAAAAAATAAATTCTTAGTGGGTGACCGTTTAGAATTAATGACCCCTACTGGCAACATATCCTTTGATTTAACCCATATGGAAAATCTAAAAGGTGAAGCCATTATTGACGCAAAAGGCTCAGGGCATAAAATAGCAATCCCCTTAGAAACCGAACTCGATTTATCGTTTGGTATTATTATGCGCTACCTTGGTGAAGGTGGTACTACACGTCATCCGTTCACACAAAATCAATCTAAATAATAAAGTTATGGCACTCATTATTGAAAATAGCTGCATTAACTGTGATATGTGTGACCCTGAATGCCCAAATGAAGCGATCACGCTAGGTGAAGATATTTACGAAATTGATGCTGATAAATGTACGGAATGCATCGGACATTATGACAAACCTACTTGCATTAGCGTTTGCCCGATTGATTGTATCAAAAAAGATCCTGAGCATATTGAAGATGAAGATGAACTACTCGCCAAATTCATGCGTATGCACGGCTAGTGTCAACAGATGAAAGTTCTGTAGTTCTTGAACATACAAAAGGAGCTAATCAGCTCCTTTTTTATGTTTTTAACAAATACAATCATTACACCGAAATAGGCGCTTTTATATGGGCGTGCGATTGATAATTGACTAACTCAAAATCTTCAAAAGTAAAATCAAAAATGCTCTTTATCTCTGGATTAATCTTCATCAAAGGTAACGCTAAAGGCGAACGGCTGAGTTGTTCGTCAACTTGTTCCATATGATTAGAGTATAAATGAGCATCGCCAAAAGTATGAACAAAATCACCTAATTCTAAGTCGCAGACTTGTGCGATCATCATCGTAAATAATGCATAACTAGCAATATTAAATGGCACGCCAAGAAAGATATCGGCACTACGCTGATAAAGCTGACATGAAAGCTTGCCATTTAACACATAAAATTGAAAAAGCGTATGACAAGGAGGTAAAGCTTGCTTACCCTGCTCGGCATTCTCTGACGGGCTAATAGAAGTATCAGGCAACAATGCAGGATTCCAGGCGGTTATAATATGACGACGAGAATCTGGATTGTTTTTTAAATCATGAATAAGCTGTGCAAGTTGGTCAATAGTTTCGCCACTTGCTGATGGCCAATTACGCCATTGAACGCCATATACAGGACCTAGCTCACCACTTTCAGTAGCCCATGCATCCCAAATTTTCACACCATTTTCACTTAAATAAGCAATATTAGATTCACCTTTAATGAACCACAATAATTCATGAATAATGGATTTTAGGTGACATTTCTTAGTGGTAACAAGCGGGAAACCTTTTGCTAAATCAAAACGCATTTGATATCCAAAAATACTTTTGGTACCTGTACCTGTGCGATCTGACTTTTCCACACCGTTATCACGAACATGTTGCATTAAATCTAAATATGCTTTCACTCTATTTCCTTCTCTAAAAAACGCTTAATTTACACAGGCAATATTCTAACCTCAATGCCATTAGCTTAGTATCATTTTTACAGCGACTAACATCAAAAATATCGCAAATGCTTTTTTGATAATACTCACTGGCAACTTACTCGCTGCTCTAACGCCAATTGGAGCGAAAAAAGAAGACGTTATAATGATCCCCAACAAAGCCGGCAGATAAACATAGCCCAAACTATATTCTGGAAGATTCTCCTCACCGAAACCGGTAATTACATAACCACTAACACCAAATATGGCAACGACCATACCACTCACCGTAGCAACGCCAATAGCTTGACGTAAGGGAACATTAAAGTAGCTTAATATTGGCACTAGAATAGCTCCACCAGCAATACCCATAAGACTCGCTAAAATACCGGTAAAAAAACCTATAGATTTTACAATGATATTTGCTGGTAAGGATTTACTTTCACTGTGAGTTGTCGTATTGCTTTTCTTCGTTCTACTTATAGCAATAAACATATAAGCCGAGAGTACAAATACGGCAATTGCAAAGGTATTTTTTAACGCAGCGACAGAAAGTACATCAGCAATAAAAGCGCCCAATAATGAGCCCAAGGCGATTGCTATCATCAATTGCTTTGCCAATGCCCAAGGTATATTGTCATTACGATGATGCGCCAAAGCAGCAGATAATGAAGTGACGACAATGGTCGCTAACGAAGTAGCAAGTGCCATCGGCATCACTAAACTTGCATCTATGCTTAGTTGTGGCAATAAATAAACCAATGCAGGTACGATCAATAACCCACCACCAATGCCTAACAGCCCTGCACAAAAACCAACAATAGAGCCGAGCAATACGCAAATCAGAAAAATACTCAATAACATTATTTACTGCTTTTAAAATTTAAATAAAGAGGTAAACCTACATACCTGCACGGACAAAACCACCTAAACCAAATTGTTCAAGTTGTTCATTTAAATAACTATGCACTTGTTTTGACGTAGACAAAGTGAGCACATGAGCTAACATCATTTTTATTTGATGGAAATCGACATGGCGGATCACCCATTTGATTTTTGCGATATTATGCGCGTTCATGCTGAGTTTGTCATACCCCATCGCTAATAATAACAAAGCTCCTGCTGGTTCACTCGCTAACTCACCACATAAACTTAATGGGATTGATGAACGAGCTGATTGTTTGGCAATGTAGCTAAGTGCTCTTAAAACGGCAGGATGATATGAATTATATAAACTTGATACTCGAGCATTATTACGGTCAACCGCTAATAAATACTGGGTCAAATCATTACTCCCCACCGAGAAGAAATCTACTTTATTGGCTAATTCTTCTAGCTGATAAATAACACCTGGCACTTCTATCATTATGCCAATTTTCGGCCGAGGGAGCTTATCTCCTTGGCTAAAATCAAGTTCAGCAGACAATTCATAATACGCTTGATTGATCAAACGAGTTGCTTCTTCAACTTCGACAATATTTGAGATCATCGGCAGCATAATTTCTAAATTACCCTGCCCTACATTGGCTCGCAACATTGCACGCACTTGCAATAAAAATATCTCGGGGTGGTCAAGTGTTATCCGTATCCCACGCCAGCCTAAAAAGGGATTATCTTCATTAATAGGGAAATAAGGTAAAGACTTATCCCCCCCTACATCCAAAGTTCGCATAGTAACCGGTTGTTTAGGGAAAGCACTTAATACTTGACGATAAAGGTGTGTTTGCTCTGATTCAGAAGGAAAACAACTACGGTTCATGAAGGGTATTTCTGTACGATATAAGCCGATCCCCACCGCACCGGAGTTTTTTGAATGCTCAACCCCAGAGGAAAGCCCGGCATTTAATTGCAGTTCAATAGTGTGCCCATCGGTAGTAACGGCTGGCAGTTTCTCTACTCTTTTAACTTTATCAGCGAGTAGTGTTTCTTGAGTAATTAAGTGTTGGTATTCGCGCAGTAAAACTTCATTCGGCTGAACAAAAAGCTCGCCACTGTAACCATCAACAATACAATCTTTTTGATGTAATTGACTAAGAGGAATTTTTTCAATGCCCATTATAGCTGGCACACCGAGTGCCCGCGCTAAAATAGCAGCATGAGAATTATTGGATCCCTCAAGCGATACAATGCCCTTTAAACCTTGGTGTTGATATTGCGCTAACATAGAAGCTGTAACGTCTTCTGCTACCAATATAAACTCTTTAGGTAGTTGATGTTCATCGATATTTAATTTCTTTAAATTAAGCAGTAATCGATTGCCTAAATCACGTATATCACTCGCCCTTTCACGGAGGTAAGGGTCATCTAAGGCTTCAAATTGAAGAACATAGCCGTCAATCACTTGCTTTAGGGCACTTTCAGCTGTCCAGCCTGACGTTATATTCTGAGCAACTTCCTTACCGATATTAGCATTGTCTAATAACTGCTTATACATATCGAAAATATCTAGAAAGTTATCAGCAATGATGCCTTGCAATTTGTTGGTCAGAAAGTCGAAGTCTGCTCGCGTTTTGGTCACAGCTTCTTCGAAAAGTTGCAATTGTCGCTCTGGGGTTTTAGTGCGTTGCAAAGGAACCGTGGTTAAATTCACCGCAGGATAAACAACAAACATTTCACCAATAGTGACTCCCGAAGAACCTGCAACACCATGTAATGCTTTAGTCCAGTGGCTATTCGCGTCTTGTTCATTAATTAAAACACTTGCTTCAGCATTTGCTAACGACGTAGCTAATTGAGCAGACAAGGTGACTAAAAAAGCTTCTTCATTCTCGGTAAAATATCTTGCTTGTTTTTGTTGTATAGAGAGTATGCCCAGCACCTTACGACGATGAATGATTGGTGTGCCTAAAAAAGCATTCAATTCATCTTCTTCAACTTCAGGTGCATGAATAAATTGGGGATGATGTTGCGCATTAGCAATATTAAGAGGTTCTTCTCGCTGTCCAACCAAGCCAACTAGCCCTTCAGTAAAGCCGATAGTTGTTTGCCCTAATGAACGTTCTGCCAAACCGTCTGAAGCGACCAATAAAAAATGTTGCTTAACGTGATCAGCTAAATAAATTGAACAACAATCGGTATTTATCGTTTCTTTTATTTGTTCTACCATACGGTTCAATGCACTGTCGAGTTCAGCATTTTTGCTAAATTCTAGAACAATTCTTCGTAGGGTAGTTAACATGATGCTCCTTAAATAAAAATAGCTTGCAAGCAAGCTATTTATGTTTTAATTGTAAAAACAACTGCTACATAATAATAATCAATTACGACGTTTACGGTTATGATGGCGATACGAAGGCATTGACGCCTGAGCGAACTCCTTCATCACTTTACGGTAAACTTCACGTTTAAAAGAGACTACCTGTCGTACTGGATACCAGTAACTTACCCAACGCCAATCATCAAATTCTGGATGATCAGAGTGAAGTAAGTCAACTGCAGATTCTTCTGCAGTTAATTTGAGCAAAAACCATTTCTGTTTTTGACCAATACACACAGGTTTACTTTCATGCCTTATTAAACGTTTTGGTAATTTATACCTTAACCAGTGTTTGGTCGAAGCAACAATTTTCACATGTTCCGGTTTTAATCCCACTTCTTCGTGCAATTCTCGGTACATGGTTTCTTCTGCTGTTTCGCCCTCATCAACACCACCTTGTGGATACTGCCACGAGTGTTGACCATAACGCCTGGCCCAAAATACTTGTCCTCTATCATTGATTATTACTATGCCGACATTAGCTCGATAGCCTTCGGCATCTATCAAAGGAATTCCCAATAACTTTCATAAAATATGACCTGATTCTTCCATAATCTGCGCTTGCGAGCAATTAAATTATTTTTTATTTTATCTAGACCATGGCATAGAAAGTTGCGAATCTTTATACTCAACAAAGAAAAATGTACCAACTTAAGAGCTTTAATTATTAAAATTATTATTCCCACTAACGAAAATGAATTAATTCAGAGAGCCCAAGCACTTGCAGGGCTTACTTTAGCTGAAATAGCCGATAATGCTGGAGTAGTAGTACCGAAAGACCTAACACGCGAAAAAGGCTGGATAGGCCTCTTACTTGAGCAAGTGCTCGGCGCTAGTGCAGGTTCAAAACCTGAACCAGATTTCCCTCATTTAGGTATAGAATTAAAATCATTACCAATTAGTGCGCAAGGTAAACCACTAGAAACGACATTTGTTTGTGTTGCCCCTTTAACAGGCTTAGTAGGCGCAAGTTGGCAAACTAGTCATATTCGTAATAAAATGGCACGTGTTTTGTGGGTACCTGTTATTTCTGAGCGACATATCCCCATTGGGGAACGCATGGTTGGCACACCATTCATTTGGTCTCCGTCGTTAGAAGAAGAGCAATTATTAGCAATGGATTGGCAAGAACTTACCGATATGATTGTATTAGGCGAAGTGGAAAACATTTCTGGTAAGCATGGCCAGGTGTTACAGCTACGGCCTAAAGCTGCTAATAGCCAAGCTAAAACACAAGCATTTAATAAGTACGGCCAACCCTTTAAAACACTACCACGCGGCTTTTATTTAAAAACATCTTTTACACAAATGTTATTACGTAATCATTTACGAATTGATTAGCTATTTCTA
>Ga0209292_1004107_pt1 | contig 15611 bp, 13 predicted proteins | sample GOMGulsemesocosm_2_FD_184634 | JGI IMG/M metagenome (GOLD analysis project Ga0209292, IMG submission 184634) | Methane-oxidizing microbial communities from mesocosms in the Gulf of Mexico - GOM9C Gulf of Mexico (SPAdes) (version 2) | ecosystem: Environmental > Aquatic > Marine > Cold seeps... | reverse complement strand
GGTTTTCAGCACTTGCAGATGCAGGCATAGAAAATATTCGTGTTGGAACTAAGGAACTCGCATTTTATCCTGATCGTTTCGACAAAGAATTTTTCGCTATGATGGACGATTTCCACGCTGTTTATCCTGGTATTCGTTTTCGCATGATGGTGCACTTTAATCATCCTGATGAATTCTTAGCAAAAGATGAGCAAGGTAATTATATTGAAGACCCTGCTGGCGGTTTAGTCTGGGTAGAAAGTGCTCAAAGAGCGGTTGCGCAACTGGCTAGCCGTAATTGGATTTCAATAGAAAACCAAGCACCATTTATTAAAGGCATCAGTAATGATGCGGCCGCTATTCGTATTATGCAACGCGAATTAAAACGTAACCGTATCGAAAATCATTACTTCTTTTGTGGTCGCGATATTATTGGTCATAAAGCCTTTAACTTGCCTATTGAAGATGCGTGGAACTTGCTCAATGACTCGCAGAAAGGTCTATCGGGTGTAGAAGCTCACGCTAGATTATCTATTACCCATTATTTAGGAAAAACCGAGGTCGTTGCTGTAACCAATGAACCTATGCCTGGCGTACCAGGTACAGAGCACGGTGTGGTTATTTTCAAATTATTACGTGGTGCAGCAGATGCACATAATAAAGGGCAAGTGGCTATTGTTGGTCGTAACCCTGAAGCTATCTGGTTTAGCGGTTATGAAGACCGCGTTATTTATGATGAAGCTGGACTATTCAAACATTCAATGCAAGACACTAGCAGTATTGAACTGGTCGTAAATAATTAATATTTTTATTTAATGCGTACCTAAATAATAAAGCCGACTCAGTAGTCGGCTTTATTATTTCAGTAAAAATATCTCTATTTCAATAATGTATTCACTAACCAGGCTGAAATATCGCTTAGCTGCTCAGGCAATACACTGTGTGGCATACGATATGATACCCACTGTGTTTGATAATCAGCATCGACTAATAATTGATGTGCCATTTTACCTGCGCTCATTGGGACTACGTCGTCTTGCTCGCCATGATTTTGTAATATTGGCGTTTGTTTATTTTCTGCGGCTAAGTTCTCAGGTAAATGATCTGCGGTAGGTAAATAACACGATAAAGCCATTATTCCGGCTAATTTCTGCGGATACCTAAGACCGGTAAACAAACTAATAACACCACCTTGACTAAAGCCCGCGAGTACAATTTTATTCGCTGGAATACCTGCATCAATTTGCTCTTGAATAAGCGCGTGAATAGCCTGCTCAGATTCAAGCACACCTGGCATATCAGCACGGCTGTGTAAGTCCATCGTTTTAATGTCGTACCATGAACGCATCACGTAGCCTTGGTTAATCGTAACCGCTTGCTCTGGCGCGTGTGGAAATATAAAACGAACGCCATGATTTTTAGGTAAATTTAATACCGGAACAATTGGAGCGAAGCCATTGCCAGAGTCACCAAGGCCGTGAAGCCAAATAACACATGAAGTGGCTGAAGAGTTAGGTTCTATGGTGACGCGTTCTAAAGATTTTATCGACATGTACTTTACTTATATTAGGAGATTTAATTGCTAGACATGATAACAGTCTCCGCTACTTTCCTGTAGCGGTTAGTTTAATTAGTCTTTAATCATTGCTGTTGATTTTTCAAATAATCGGACAAGGAAATCCATCGAGTTTATTGATACTAAGTCGATAGTTTTGTGTGATCCTTATTCATTTATTTTATAACGCCCTTTCTTCAGGCTGTAAAATAAAGTCGTCTTGCACATAGAAGTGTTCAGCGCTGGAGCTTTTCCACCAGTGTTGCCAAGGTGAGTATTCGTTTGACGGCTCCGATATTTCCTGTGATTCAGGAATGTTCAATAAAGCATTCGGCTTAAGTGGTTTACTTAAACTACCCACTGAAATTAAACGACCGTAAGGCGAGCGACGTTTGATCATTTGTGGCATGAGTTTCGCTGGATCATCAATACCAATACTGCCCACTAGTTCGTAAAAACTAGCCAAAGTATTATCATGAAAGTTTTTCACTCGTTCGCTTTTATCTATAAGGTCAATGGCTTTGCTTCTTGCGGGATCTTGTGTGGCAATACCTGTTGGGCAATGATTGGTATTACATTGCTTTGACTGCACGCAGCCTAAAGCTAACATCATAGTACGAGCGGCATTTACTGAGTCGGCACCTATGGCTATTTTTGTTAATAAATCGAAACTTGTCGCGGTTTTACCTGAAGCAATAATGTGAATTTGATCACGTAAGCCAACGCCAATCAAGGCATTATTTACAAAACTAACCGCTTCTAAACATACCATACCAAGACGATTTGAAAACTCAATTGGGGCAGCACCAGTACCGCCTTCTGCTCCATCTACTGTAATAAAGTCTGGTGTTATACCTGTTTTAAGCATTGCTTTACATATACTTAGAAACTCAGCTGGATTCCCAATACAAAGTTTAAAGCCTACAGGTTTTCCACCGCTAAGTTCTCTGAGTTTCTTAACAAAGTTCAGTAAGGCAATTGGGGTCGTGCATTCAGGATTCACCGCGGGGGAAACACAGTCTTTATCGTTAGGGATATTACGAATATTGGCAATTTCTGCTGTTATTTTAGCTTTGGGTAATACCCCGCCATGACCAGGTTTAGCGCCTTGACTAAGTTTTATTTCGATCATTTTTATTTGTGGTTTAGTGGCAGTAGTAAGAAAACTCTGTTCGTCAAAGCTACCTTGATGATCTCGACAGCCAAACAAACCTGTACCTATTTGCCAAACAATATCGCCGCTATGCTTTAAATGATAAGGACTAACACCACCTTCGCCGGTATTATGTGAACAATTTGCTTTTTTCGCGCCTAAATTGAGTGCCGCAATTGCATTGGCACTTAAAGAGCCAAAACTCATTGCAGAAATATTTAAATAAGAAGCTTGATACGGCTGAAGACAATCAGCGCCACCTATCGTAATGCGTTTCGCCTCTTCTATAACTGTTTTAGGGGCAAGGGAGTGCCATAAACTTAAATAATTTTCGGCTAATAAATCGCGCTGGGTGCCAAAAGCGACTGTGTCTCTGATGTTTTTTGAACGTTGATAAACTAAGGTTCTTTGTTCGCGGTTAAAAGGACGTTCTTCGGTATCATTAGCAATAAAATATTGCTGTATCTCTACACGGTATGATTCTAAAAAATAGCGCAGATAAGCAACCACTGGATAAAGTTTATTAAGGTTATGCTTACTATATTTAAGATCGTAATAACCAATTAAACTATAAGATAGGGTGAACAACAAAAGTAGAAAGCTGAGCCAGCTAGACGTTTGACTAAGTAATAGCAGTGCGCTGACATTACCAATCGTTGTAATAAACCAGTAGAATTTTTGCATTATGGTCATATTAATTTATTTCTTCTTATGTTGTTATTATCTTTCTACTTTCTCACTTTATCGTTTCCAATAGCAAGGTCATATCTTCTGTTGCCTTAATATATCCTATTGGCATTGTATTAAAACTTTGTAGAGGTGAGGGGAGCAAACATACTGAAACTTGTTTCTGACTTAGGTGAATTAATATCAAACAAGCAATTAATATGTAAATATTTGAATAAACTTGAGCTAGAGCAGGCTATACAGTGAATATTCATTGTACATTAGGGGCGCTAACGAGTGACATATAAAATAGGGTGTGAAATGATAAAGTTATACATGATAGTGTTGCTGCTGTTTATTCAACCATCAGTCTATTCAAAAGACATTGTTGTAGAAATTTATAAGAAGAAATTTATCCCTGCTCATATCACTGTAAATGTTGGTGATACCGTAATTTGGAAAAATATTGAAAAGCGTCAATATCATAATGTCTGGTTTAAACACTTAACCAAAGAAGAGCCAGACTACTTATTCCCCGATGAAACTTATCAGGTAACCTTTGATAATCTGGGTGAGTTTTCATATGAATGTGGGCCTCACCCTAAAATGAAGGGAACAGTAACAGTAACTGAATAAAAGGAAGTAACAGTTTCACTACCTGGTAAGCTGTTCCACAAATGCAACACTTCTAATTTACACTTGTGTCGATTCCGACACAATCCTTTTGTGATTAAAACAATGAATTAAATATATCATGGAATATCAATCACTTACTTGTTGGCACAACTCTTGTAATACATCACTTAACGCTTCATCAATAAAATGTAGAAAAAAGTATGGATATACAAAGAGAAATAAAGCAAACACCGTTATGGCGAAAATATTGGTACGTGCTCGTTATTATACTTCTTGCATTTGGTACCTATCAATTAAAGAGTGTGATGGGCAATGCGTCTTTTATTGTTAAACAAAGTGAGCTGGTTACAGCAAAAGTTGAACAAGGACGTTTTCAAGTAAATGTACGCGCTACCGGAGTGTTAAAACCAGTTAATATTCGTTGGGTGTCTGCACAAGTTTCAGGCCGTGTTGAGCAAGCTTTTGTTAAAGCTGGCGCGTTAGTCAATGAAGGACAGTTGCTTGTACAGCTTTCTAACCCTGAACTTCACCGAGAGCTGGAAAAATCTCGATGGGAGTTTGAAGCAAAAAAGGCGGAGAACCACGCCGCTTTTGTTGCCCTTGAATCGCAATTTCTTGATTTAGAAAACTCGGTAGTTGAAGCGAGCTACAGTTATCAAAGCAGTAAGTTAAAACTAGATGCTGAAACTCAACTTATTGAACAAAAAAATGCCACTGTTTCGGCACTTGATTACCAAAGGAGCCAGTTAACCGTAAAGCAAAAAAAGCAATACTGGCTATCACAACAGAAAAAAGTAAAAAAAATGCGCGCAAATTTAGAAGCGACCCAAATAGCTCAGCAAGCGCGTTTAGGTTTGGTTGAAAACAATTATCAACGAATGAAAGATCAAGTGTCATCTCTATCGGTTAAAGCGACAACAAGCGGTGTAGTACAAAAAGTTTCACTTGCTTTAGGTGAGCAAGTACAAGTTGGCGGCAGTGTTGCCCTTATTGCTGACCAACGTTCACTATTTGCTGAACTGCAGGTACAAGAAATTAAAGTCGCTGATATATCTTTAGGGCAAATGGTGGTTGTTGATACACGAAGTAATACCATCTATGGAGAGGTCATTCGTATTGACCCTGCTGTTAATGCTGGCATGGTACAAATTGATGTGAAACTCAATAGTGAATTACCCAATGAAGCTCGCCCAGATTTAACCGTCGATGGCATGATTGAAATCAGCAATATTGCCGATGCCCTATATGTTAAACGACCTGTGTTTGCACCTCGTTATAGTGATGCCGGCTTGTATAAGTTAATTAATAATAAAGAATTTGCTCAGAAACAAAATGTGAAATTAGGGCAAAGCTCGGTAAATCAAATTCAGATACTTTCGGGTTTACAAGTTGGCGATGAAATTATTATTTCAGACACCTCTGGATGGCAAGAGCACCAAGAAGTGATGATTAACTAACAACCATTGTTTATAGAAAGATAACAGTAACAGACAACGTAAAGGGAATAAAAATGAGCATATTAATCGAATTAAAAGAGATCAGTAAAAGATTTTTGACCGAAGAAATAGAAACACGTGCTATCGATAGCGTTAATTTAACTATAAATAAAGGTGAGTATATTGCACTAAGTGGTCAGTCTGGTTGTGGTAAGTCAACGCTATTGTCGCTACTCGGTTTACTTGACTCGCCAACACATGGCAGCTTTGAACTTGATGGTGTTGATGTTTCGTCATTATCTCGAGATCAAAGGGCTAAAATTCGTAGTAAACAAATTGGTTTCGTTTTTCAGTCATTTAACTTGATTTCAGATTTAACCGTTTTTGAAAATGTAATGTTACCGCTAACCTATCAAAGTGGTTTAACTAAAGATGTTATTGAGCAGAAAGTACAACAAGTGTTAGAAAAAGTTGAAATGTCGCACCGCAAAGATCATTTTCCCTCGCAGCTTTCTGGAGGTCAGCAACAACGTGTTGCCGTTGCACGAGCATTAGTTAACGACCCTGCCATTATTCTTGCGGATGAACCGACCGGTAATTTAGACTCAAAAAATGCTGAAGCCGTACTTTCATTGCTTGATAAGCTTCATCAAGAAGGGGCAACTATTTGTATGGTTACTCATGATCCTGCTTCAGCAAAACGAGCAGATCGTTGTTTAGAAATGTTCGACGGTCGTTTAATTGCTGACAACATTAATATAAAAAACAATGCGACAGCTATGCCTGCGCCTGAATTAGCCGTAGGTTAGGGGGTTATATGTCTATATTTATCGATATAAAGTACGCCTTTAGATTGCTATTTAAATCGCCTAAATTTACCGCGATGACTTTAGCGGTTCTTATTGGTGGTCTTTCCATTAGTTTATTTACTTTTTCATTTTTATATTCAACGATGTACAAAGATTTACCTTTGCCAAATGGCGATACAATGCTGTCGGTAAATGCAGACTTTAAGGGGGAGTTTTCGTTACTGACCTCTTATGAATACTTTATGATAAAAGAAAAACAAACCGTGCTTAGTGAGTTTGGCGTTTATGATAAAGGTGACATTCGTTTGTCTTTTGAAGATAGCGGTAAAAATGTTTTCGGGACTTATGTTGATGGCGGTTTTTTCAGCTTTAGTGGCACTCAAGCAATACTTGGCCGAACTTTGCAAGCTTCAGATACGCAAGTAGGTGCTGCTCCTGTGGCTGTTATCAGTAGCCAAATATGGAAAAATGATTATTCATCTAATGAAAATGTTATCGGTATGACTATTATTGCTAATGATATTGTCACTGAAATTGTTGGCGTTATGCCTCAAGGGTATAGGTTCCCCGGTTCGAGTCAGATTTGGTTACCTATAGATCCATCACTGATAAAAAAGACAGCAGCTAATCGTAATCATATTTATCTTTATGGACGTATAAAGCCGGGTGTTAGTCAGGCTGAAGCAGAACAAGTATTAAGCCAGCAAATTAATACGATATATCAACAAAGTGCTACAGAAAACGATTTCGAAAAAGGTAATAAGTCCGTGCGTTTGTGGACGTTTCCTTTTGCTCAAATGGCAGGAGACAGCACGGCAGTATTTACCTTTTTAAATGTCATTGCTGGAATGATCCTTTTACTGGCTTGTATTAATGTTGGTAACCTTTTGCTCGCTCGTGCTATTGAACGTCAAAAAGAAACCGCGATAAGAGCCGCTTTAGGTGCATCACACAACCGTTTAGTCAGTCAGCTAATGTGGGAAGGGATCATTATTACCGTATTAGGCGGTGTTCTTTCAGTGTTGTTAGTTGGGGCTGCTTTACATTATACCAATATTATCCTGCAATCGTGGAACAGTGATTCTCTAGTGTTTTGGTGGCAATGGGGCATGGACACAGAAACATTATTGATGGCAATTGCTTTCACTTTAGTGACAATATTCTTGTCTTCATTCTTACCTGCTTGGCGATCAGCAAACCAAGATATTAATACAACATTACGAGATGGTACTCGTGGTGCACAAGGTAAAAAAGCAGGGCGTTTATCGAGATTTTTAGTGACGACACAAGTTTTTCTTGTGGCAATATTAATGCTTATTGGCGCGATGTCGGGTTATATATCTAATAAATTTGTTAACTTAGATATGGGCGATGATTACGCTAATGTGATGACTGCTAGACTTAATTTACCTGAAGATAAATATCCAGAATCCCAGCAGCAAATAGCTTTTTATCAAAACTTAATGGCTGATATTAAAAGTCACCCTAGAGTCGTCGATGTAATGACGAATAATTGGCTAGGAGAGTTTCCATTAACGTTGGAAGGCGTTGACTATACCGACGAACACAGTAAACCAGCTGTTGATACTATCAGTGTTTTAGGGAGAACCGATACCGTTGGAGTTGACTTAGTTAACGGACGTTTCTTTAATCATCAAGATAAAGAAGGTAATCGTAAAGTTGCTATGATTAGCCAGTCAATGGCAAGTAGATATTGGCCAGGCGAGTCTGTGGTCGGGAAAAGTTTTCAACTTAAGGTAAATGACAATAACGAAACGCTATTTATTGTGGGTGTGGTAACCAATCGAATGAACCCAAGAACCATGTTAGGCAAGCTCGATGGTGCTGATGAAATCTATCTCTCGGGTTTGCAGTTTATGACCAGTTTTCAAATTCTTTATTATCGAATCGAGGGAACGTTGAGCAATACCGAAGAAATTTTTTATCAGGCATTGTATAAAACTGATCGTACGATTGAGCTCTTTTATTCAGTACAGCCGGCAGAGAAAAATAGAGGTTTAATGCGTGACATCATGCAGTTAACGTCAAACATTACTTTTGGCACCGGTTTTTTTGCCTTAATGTTAGCACTCGTTGGAATTTATGGCTTAACGGCGAACTCAGTGGCTCAGCGTACCCATGAAGTGGGCATTAGACGCGCAGTTGGCGCTACAGATAAAAGCATCGTTAATATGTTTTTAAAACAAGGGGCTAAACAACTTGTTAAAGGACTTGGTTTAGCGTTAATTATTTTTGTATTAATCGCTTTTGGTTTTAATAAAATGACGGAAGGGCTCTTTCCTGTTTACCTATATGTTGTACTAGGTGTTACTGTAGTTATTGGCTTGTCGGTTATTGTGATGTTGGCGATTTATGCGCCCACCAGGCGAGCAGTAAAAATGGAACCAAGCTCAGCTTTACGTTATGAATAATCTGTATTATTAGATATATTCACCAAGTAAAAACTATCGCCCTAAAGGTTAGGGCGATATACTCTTTTCATTCTAGGTACTTAATTATAATCCTGTGAAAAATAAAAAAATCTTAATAGCTGACGATGACTTTAATATTATTGCCAGTTTAAAATATATGCTGTCGGAAGAGAATTTCGATATTTTAGCCATGACCACGCCTGAAGCTGTCTTGGAAAATCTCAAACGAGAAAGTGTTGATCTCGTTCTTATCGACATGAACTTTCAACAAGATACAACTTCTGGCAGTGAAGGTTTGCAATTGGTTGCAGCGATTCAGCAGCTTGATGATACGTTACCTATTATAGTGATGACTGGCTGGGCAACTATTGATATTGCAGTTGATGCGATGCGTGCTGGCGCGAAAGACTTTATTCAAAAGCCGTGGAATAATGAGCGTATGCTCAGCGCGATCAATACTCAATTAAAACTAGCAAGCATTAACAAAAAATGTCAGCGATTAAACCAAGAAAACAAACTGCTTCGCGCGCAAACGCTTCCTGAAAGCAATGGTATTATTGCTCAATCTCCTGCGATGAAAACGTTATTGTCTTCATTAGAAGAGCTGGCAAAAAGCGATATGAGTATTTTATTAACGGGTGATAATGGCTCGGGTAAAAGTATGTTGGCGGCCTATGTACATCAGTGTTCTGCAAGAGCTGAAAACTCCTTTGTACCGGTAAATATGGGTGCTATTCCTGAAAGCTTATTTGAAAGCGAAATGTTTGGCCATATGAAAGGGGCATTTACCGACGCGAAAGAAAACCGCATTGGCCGATTTGAAATGGCAGAGCAAGGAACATTGTTTTTAGACGAACTTGCCAATATACCAATGGCTCAGCAAGCTAAGTTATTACGGGTTTTAGAAGAGCAAAAGTTTGAAGTTGTTGGCAGTAGTAAGTCGCTTAACGCCGATGTACGTATTATTTCAGCGACCAACTGTGATTTAGCCAAAGCCATTAGCGAACAAATGTTCCGCCAAGATTTATTTTATCGTTTAAATACCATTCAGTTACGGGTCCCGTCATTACGAGAACGTATTGAGGATATTGAGCCGCTGTCGAACCACTTTTTACAAACCTTTGCTGCTAAGTATAATCTTCCTGCACCAGAGCTATCTGTGGAAGCTATTGATAAACTTCAACAGTATTCTTGGCCAGGTAATATACGAGAGTTAAGCCATTTAATGGAAAAACTCCTCTTTACCTGCAAAAAACCTACGATTAGTGCTCGTGATTTATTGCTAGAAAATATTGTGGCTAGCACTCATGCTGAAGAGTTAAATATGACGGAAAGTTCAACGCAAAATACGGCATTATCCTTAGATGAAATTGAAAAACTGGCATTAGTCAGTCGTTTAAAGCATCACCGAGGTAATGCCACCGAAACAGCAAGATCTTTGGGATTAAGCCGCAGTGGTTTTTATCGACGTATGAGTAAATATGGACTCGACTAAACCAAAGGTAAAGCAAAAAGATGATCATAGCTTATTAGCTTTGGTTTTATGTTTGCCCTGTTTATTCATTACTACAGTGGCTTTGATCGTCGCTAATGTTTCAGCATATTTAATTGCTTTCATCATTATTGTTTTAACCCTGATAGCCATTTTTACTGTAGTCATTTCCAAACAAAAGTCGCAACAACAAATTAGAACCTTGGCCAATATAATAGAGTCGATGATTGATGGCGACTACAGCTTGCGTGGTCGAGAACAAAATAATCATGCTTATCAAGAGTTATTATCTTTAGTAAATAACCTATCCGATACTTTGGCACTAAGTAAAATTGAAGCCAAAGAAAGCCGACAATTACTCGACAAAATCATGCAGCAAATGGATGCTATGGTGCTAGCGGTAGATGACAACGGTCGTATCGTCATGGCGAATGACTCGGCACAAAAATTACTACTTATTGATATGTCACAACAGCCTAATACTCTCCTCGCGGATTTAACTATTGGTAAGATCATTAGTAAGGCTAAAAGTGGAATTATCAATTTTGAACAATCCCAACTTAAAGGTGAACATTTTCTTTTTAAAGAATCATTTTTAAGTGAAGGGAAACAGCATCAATTATTTTTGATCACCTCAGCGCAACGATTGTTGTTAGAAAAAGAGCGCAAGTCTTGGCAAAGCTTATTACGTGTTTTAAGTCATGAAATGAACAATTCATTAACGCCAATTAGTAGTATTAGTCAGTCGATGACCCAAAAGCTAAAAAATGAAGAGAAAGCATTAAATCGTGACTCATTACTTATGGGCGTCGAAATTATTAATGAACGAGCAAGCTCACTGAGTACTTTTATTGCCAGTTATAGTCAACTTTCTCATTTACCGGACCCAAATAAAAGTACCTTTGCCATAGAGGGGCTTATTCAAAGTTGTGCCGCGCTTTTTAATGATTGTCGACTTGCCTTTACAATAGATAATATTGAACTTGAGAACCTGACTATCAATGCAGATAAGGCCCAACTTGAACAAGTTTTCATTAATATATTCAAAAATGCACAAGAGGCTATGCAAGTTCCCGAAACAGATAAGGTTATTGAGGTCTTTTATCAAACAGATGAAAAATATTTTCATCTACACATTTGTGATTCTGGTACCGGTATCGCTAATCAAGAAAATTTATTTGTACCTTTTTACAGTACTAAACCACAAGGCAGTGGCATTGGCTTAGCTTTGTGCAAACAAATTTTATTTAATCATGGCGGATTATTAACATTAACCAATAGGAAAGAAGTACAAGGTGCTGAAGCGATTATCTCATTACCAAAACATTGAAGCCGTTAATGCTTGCGTTGTTCTATTCTTTTGTTGTGCTTAGTTATTCTATATTTATTAAGCAGGTAACAACTTTGTAAATACAGCTGTGAATGTTCAAGCGGTTACCGAAAATACTTTACTTAGTTTCATAAACTAGGGTTTAAATCGCCTGATTTAATTAAATTTATAGGCTCATTCTTGTACATTAATTAACATTGTTTAAGGACAAACTATTTTTTTACAGATTTAGCCAACAAAACATCCTCAAAACATTCCCCTTTTGCTATAATTAATACAATTAATTGCAATGCCTTGATAAGCGCGTATGATTCGCGACTTTTCTACCTTATTCCTAGTCTATATCTAATGGTCTGACTGGTAATAAATCCCTTTACTGGAGTGTATAAAGTTTCATGAGAAAGTTGTTATCTTCCCCTGTTCAAATGCCTTTGTCTGATGCTGAAAATCAGGTTTATCAAAATGCCCTTAAATTTGTCACGCCATTAAGCTTAAATTTAATGGCGATTAAAGTGACAGACCGTCCTGAGGATTTTCTGGGTTGGTGTCGTGAGTTGATCCGACTATGTCGTGAAGATCTTAATAAAGATCTTTTAGAAGATGATCAAGCTTTACCGCTTAAGAAGCTGCAAGATATTCTTGAAACTGGTTTTACTATTAGCCAATTTAAAATGGCGCGAATTGCTCCTTGGGCAATATTTGCTGACTTTATTGAACAGCAAGGTACCATACATGCCTTAGATGAGCGTTTACGTTTACTAAGCTATATTGAAGAGATTCGTCAAAAGCCTTTAGCCGATTTATTGGTTGAAGACCGCTTAGCCTTTTCGGGTAAACACACTAGCCAACTCGACTACAGCCATTATAATTTTGACGTTGAATGGTTTGCAGGCACTAAAGGCGCAAAGGTTTTTCATACCTTACTTGATGAGTCGCCAGAGAAATTTGATGCCGCTTTAGCTCATATACCATTAACGGGTGATGTAAACAAAGCAGACTATGAAAGCTTTGTTTCTGACTTTCAGAAAATTTTCACAGAATATACTCAAGTGAAGTCTCAAGGTGAGAAAGCGCCATTAGCAGTAGCAACACGTTTGTTAGCCATGCGCAGACCTGATCAATTTATTGCCCTAAATAATAATAAAATTGATATTCTTTGCCAAGGGTTATCAATTGCAAAATTCAAAAATAACGACTTTGCATCATACTGGCAGGACATGATTGGAACTTTGCGTACTTTCGCATGGTGGCATCAGGCTAAGCCTGAAGTTGTTGAGAATGAAGTTGCTTCTGAAAGTGAATCAGAAGATAACCAATCTGAAGTGACTAACAAAAAAGCAAACCGTGAACTTATTTTATGGAATAATCGCGCCGTATTAATTGATTTGTTTTTATTTGCTGATGCTGATTTAGCACCAAATTCAAACTACATTCGTTTGCGTGACAAAATGCTTAACAAAGCGATGTCTAAATCAAAAGCGGCTCCTAAAAAGCGCAGTAAAGAGTCAGCCGAAATGTTAGTAGACAGAGCATTAACAGCTGATGATTTACCTCAGTACATACAGGGCAAGCGAGATTCAATTATTATCCAGGTAAAAAATGGTAAAAGTGTTGAACAAGCTATTGGTTTAATGCGCGCTATTTTTGGCTAATTAATCTCTATTTGTACGCACAATTGATCGGTATCAACTTAGTTCCATTCAAATTTGCAGACAACTCATTTAGGGCGTAATTTAGCATTAAGTTAAATTACGCCTTTGAGTTTCTATGAACACTGTAAACCTTAAACCGTCAAACCACGCTGATGATTCTTTGTATTATCAAGAACAAGGCAATGAAGTTTCCCTCTTTGAATATGCTTATCAACACCAGTTGCCTGTTTTAATTAAAGGCCCAACAGGTTGTGGTAAAACACGCTTCATAGCCCATATGGCTGAAAAACTTAATAAGCCTTTATATACTGTTTCTTGTCATGATGATTTAACCGCGGCGGATTTAGTCGGTCGACATTTAATTGGCCCTAATGGTACCTATTGGCAAGATGGTCCGTTAACAAAAGCTGTCCGAGAAGGGGGAATTTGTTACCTAGATGAGGTTGTCGAAGCGCGTAAAGATACTACGGTTGTTTTACATCCGCTCGCCGATGATCGCCGTGTATTACCTTTAGAGCGTACGGGAGAGTTAATTGAAGCGGCACCGGGTTTTATGCTCGTTGTTTCATATAACCCCGGTTATCAAAATTTATTAAAGGGTATGAAACCTAGTACTCGTCAGCGTTTCGTCGCTTTGCGTTTTGAATACCCTAGCGTTGAAATAGAGCAAGAGATATTAATTAAAGAAGCGGGGGCTGATCCCCATTTAGCGTTCAAATTGGTTGAGCTTGCTCAAGCGTTACGTCGCTTAGAAAAGAACGATCTTGATGAAGTTGCATCGACTCGATTATTAATTTATGCAGCAAAAATGATTTCAAGTGGCATGGATCCTCTTGAAGTATGCCGCTGCTGTTTAGCTGAACCTTTGTCTGATGATATTGACACGGTTAATGCATTGATGGATGTTGCTCGAATTTACTTTGATGAATAACACTTCTCTTTCATCAGCAATGGTTCATCTCCCAGAATCAAATGTTAATGAAAGAATAAAAGATAAAAGGCTGCCTGGCGATTTAGCCATGTGGTTTTTTATTCTTGCTGAGCTTACAGTATTTGCCATTTTTTTTATTGGTTTTGCTGTTGCTGAGCAATTAAACGCTGATATGTTCGTTAGCAGCAAAGCTAAACTTCACCCTATTGCTGGATTAATAAATACAATTTCATTGATAACCAGTAGCTTATTTGTTGCGCTGTCAGTTCGGTTACTTCATCTTCGCAAGGTTAAAACTTCACTCTATTTACTCGTTATCTCTCAGTTTATCGCTTGCGTATATTTAGTCGTAAAAATTTGGGAATATCAGTTCCTTTTTTCGCTAGGCATTGATATTGAAACAAACACTTTCTTTACTTTATATTTTCTAATTACTTTTTTTCATTTTATGCATGTGCTTTTAGGTATGGTTATTCTGACTATTCTTGGTATAAATGCATATAAAGGTGCTTATGAAAATGATATTTCTGGTTTTGAATCAGGGGCAAGTTATTGGCATATGGTCGATATGTTATGGATTATTCTATTTCCACTTATCTATATTATTTAATTAGGCAGCAATAAAACTATGATTACTTTAAAGCAAACAATCATCAGCTGGGGCTTGTTAATATTGTTAACTTTGGTCTCTGCTTATGTTGGCCAAGTTATAGAAAATAATGTGTTGTTTATTGTTTCTGTATTATTGATAGTTTTCCTAAAAGGACAACAAGTTACCGACATTTTCATGGAGCTACGCGAAGCTCCTAAAATGTGGCGTATGCTCCTACTTAGTTACGCATTTGTAGTTCCTACTATTATTTGTGTGATCTATCTTTTATAGTCATTTTATAATATTCGTTATTGTCGTTCTCTATAAAGCTAAAATACAAAGTAATAATGGCACTGGTAGTCAAAGGAGCTTTCCCTGATGCATTCACTTGAACAGTCAATAGACAAAAACTCATCGAAAAATGGCCGTGATGCCATTATTTATCAGTCATTATACCTAATGAATTTGTTGCTTATTCCCGGTGTATCTTTTCTTCTTTTGTTATGGTTCTTTACTAAAAAAAATAAACAATTAGGTTGGCAACGTATTCACTTATATCGTTCTGTGCAATTATCGGCATTAGCGGGATTTTTTATTCTTATCATTCCCCTTGTCGTTTTGGTTACAACTGATGCTTTTGAAGCGTCGTTAATGGTAATGATTATCTATTTTGTCACTATGCATGCCGCTTTTGTACTTTTAGGTATGCTAAATATTTCACGTGCAATGGCAAAGAAACTTCCACTTTTTTGATGTAGCACAAGGTTAGGTTTTTTATAGTCACAAATTATTACACATCCTTTAAAACTTGATGGAAATCAAGTTCCCCTATGTAAGAGCGGTTTACTATTCATTGGCTTTATTATCGTTTTTACTAAGGAAAACACCATGTCAGAGCGTTTTACTAAAGGCATGGCTCGAAATATTTATTATGGAGGAAGTGTATTC